>Ga0182018_10000412_pt1 | contig 56014 bp, 46 predicted proteins | sample 812P2MmetaG_FD_120490 | JGI IMG/M metagenome (GOLD analysis project Ga0182018, IMG submission 120490) | Permafrost microbial communities from Stordalen Mire, Sweden - 812P2M metaG | ecosystem: Environmental > Terrestrial > Soil > Wetlands > Permafrost | place: Sweden: Stordalen | collected... | reverse complement strand
CGACTCGTTGCTGTTGCAGCGGGCGGCCAAGAAGTTTGGCGTTTCGTCGGAGCAACTTTGGGATTTATCGAGAAAGCAGCGTCCAGTAAGCAGCGCTGTCCTTCAGGCATCTGCGGATTTGCTTTGTGCACTCGGTAAGGCATTTCTCCAACAACGCTACGGCGCAATCCTCGAGGCGAGCCGGTCGAAACCTTTTTTATTATCGCCTGTACCGACGTCAGAAGAAGCTTAAATGGCCGGAAAGACCATTCTGATTATCGACGACGATCGACATCTCCTGCTCGGCCTGGCCGTCAGATTGAAAGGCAGCGGCTATAAAGTGGTCTGCGCTAAGGATGGCACTGCCGGCATAAATTTGGCGCGCCAAGAGATACCAGATCTAATCGTCCTCGATCTTGAATGCGAGGAGTGGCGTGTCTCTCAGCAATCCCAGTCATCGTGCTCACCGCCCGTGCTCCGTCTGACAACGAGAAACGTGCGCTAGATGGGGGGGCGGCGGCTTTCTTTCAGAAGCCTACCAGTAATCATCAATTCTTGACCGCAATCAGACAAACGCTGGGAGAGACAATTGCGTTGTCAACGTTCCTTAGAACCTGAATCTCATGAAAACATTTCGTGTGTCCCTGCCATGACCTCTGGCTTTACAGATCAGCTGTGAAGTGTCGAGAGTCTGGTAGGCCACTGTGGGTCCCACAGCCGGATTACCGTCCGGATGCTTATGCAGTGGGCAGGGCGAATCATGCGGGAGATTGATAGCCTGCATGGGAAGGCCCAATGACCACACACAATGGGAGCATCAGAGTTTGAACGATGCCCTCCTTTTAACTTCACCATCCATCGGACCACATCCGACGTACTCACTAAGTTTCACCATGAGCTCTACCGTTAAGCACTCTGCGTGAACAGGTTTACGATTCCCGTTCGTTTTTGCCTCATCAGTCGTAACGGGCTTCTGGCAGATTACGCACGTTAACATTGGCATTGACATATTCGGACCACTGTTTGCATTCCTAAGTACTCTCATGCGCTTCAGTGCTCTGTCTGTTCTTCCATCTTTTTACGATGTGCTCCGATTGCGAGCATTTGCTCATTGCATTCCATCCGCATCGATCGGAGATCGCCAAGCAATATCATGTATTCCCGATGAGGCAATCGATGGTTCGGATGTAATAGTCGATAGGTAGCGGCGGCCTCTTTGGCGCTAGATGCCTCGTAAAGCGCAAACAGGCGACATGCTTCTTCATCTACCGGAGATTTTGCGTGTAATGTCACTGATTACATGATATCTCAGAACATTATATCAGTTACGCACTACGGGTCAACTACTTGAGCTATTGTTACTAACCTATTATTGTGACTCGTTTGCCTTTACCTGTTCACAATTGAACAGACGCAGAGCCGCTAACATCGTAATCTTATTCTCCACGTGATAACCGGACAGCGGTGCGGCAAGCACGTTCTGCCACAGGTTGAACCTGGATGCAGCGTGCGGCTGTTGTTCGTTGGTGGCGTAGTGGTTTTTTATCTTAAATCAACCAGCCACTACGCCATCCTGCCTTTTTAAAGTAGGATCAGATATGAATGAGAAAGCAGAACAAGTGTTCAGCGAATCGTTAAGTCTCAGTTTGGAAGAGCGGCAAGAATGTCAAAATGCTTCTTCTTCAATACACCGAAGCTACCGAGTAGCTCAACGCTAAAATACACGAGTCGCTTCAGAAGTCCACTACCAAAATGCAGACTGGGTGGCCTCTCGAAACCTCGAGGTACTCTTAGTTCGCTAGCCGGAAGTTGACAGCCACGGTGGTCTCGACGGTCGCCGCTTGACCATCCACAAGATAGGGTTCATAGCGCCACCATCGCACTGCATCCATGGCTGCTTGCGACAGCACGTCGGGTCCGCTGACAAACTTCATTTGTGTCACAGCACCCTCCTTACTCACAACGGCGTCCAGCACCACTGTGCCTTGCACTCCCGCCTGTCGTGCAAGCTCCGGATATTCAGGGATGACATGGTAGACGATCCGCTGCGCCATCACCTTGGGTTGGACCCTCCATTGTGGTTGCACCGCCGCGGTGTCTTTTGCCGGAAGCTGCGCTTCCAATTCCGTCCATCCTTGCTGCCAGTGCCGCCAGCCCAGCCCAGCCGAGATCACCATCAAGGAAACGGCGAGCGCAACGATGCGCACGCGACCGGAACTGCGTGTCGCACCTTCCAAATCCGGGAGCAACTGGGGTGCTTCTTCTACTGCCTCTAAGGCGTCGTCTGCAGGGGCCAACAAAAGTTCGCCCTGGCGTCGAGTCCAGTAACTGACTATCGATTGCTGTTCGACTGGCAAACGGAGAAACTGGAGGCCAAAGCACCGTTCGCGTTGATAGCGCACCACCGCCGTCGCGCGCACCGGCGAGTCCATGTGCGGAAAAGGAAACTCGATGCGGACGGACTCGCCGACGAGGAGTTGTGACGCCGGGACAACACCCATTCCGCCCTCACCTATCTCAAAGGCATGTCCAGGAATATGGTTGGGAATGCCCGATCGCAGTGCGGTGAGAGCCAAGGTTACCGCGAGCTTGTAGCGAGGAAAACTCCGGTTGGGGGAAGTTCCTTGCGAGAATGCCGGACTCGCTCCTGTAGTCATCGCCCAGCTTCGTACCGTTGATTCGGCATCAGATTCCCGTCACACTCAACCTTCGCGGCTCGGATGATTGCTTTCTAACACAAGCGAGCACCTTAATTGGCATAACGGAGGTAACAAGACGGATCAGCTTTCGCAATGCCACGCTTCAGCGAGCGCAATTCCGGCGGTAGAGGCCCTCGAGAATGCGAGGCTATTCAGTTCTTCACCAGCTGTGCCAGAGCTTCCTCGCGGTTCTTAAAAGTGGGAAACTCGCGTCGGGAAAAGCTGCCCATGCTCTTAGAGAACTCCCGAGGGAAACTCTCTGCTCACAAATACGGATTGACAGTCTCTCCAGCTATCCTTCGGCAAACTGGATTGTACGTCGCTGCTCTGATGATAATTCGCCGCGAAAATGAGCCACGTTATTGCGCGCGTCTGAGGTTGATTGACTAGCGGCACAACGTCGGCCATCAGACCTTGAACAATGCCTTCAATGCCTGTTCAGAATTGAACAGACACAAACCCTGATCTCGTAATATTTCCCCCACTTTAGTCGGACAACGGTGCGGGAAGCAGCGCCGTTAATTGGTGGCGTAGTGACGACTGCTTCTTCTTAGTAACGGGCGAATCGCATTATCGGAAATTGACATCCGCCCGTTGGCCCATCAGAAAGTTCACCTGTCACCGATGTATGCTGCCTCATTCGAGAACTACTCCATAAGCACTAGCTTACGGATTGGCTAATTCCCGTGGGCAGTTGTAAAGAATTCAGGCAGGCTTAGAGTTCATAAGCACCCCTAGTTAGCCCTTCCATCGCGCAGCTAAGACAAAAGGTGCAAATCAACATCGGGTAGGTGAAGTGCTTATGGTAGAGAAGTTCAACGAACTGAGACCTCAGGAACAGAAGATCATTAATTTGTTGCTTCAAGGTTATGAGAACTCCGAAATCGCCCGCGACCTGGAAATTGCCGAGCGCACGGTCAAGGCTCATTTTAGCCGCATGTTTCGGCGTTTCGGAATCAGAGGCGGCATCAAGCGGGTCAAGCTCGCGACTTTGCTTTATAGAAAACAACTATGGTTAGAAGGAGAGCAAGACTCCGAGGCCCACTCAAGCCGACGTGTCGCCCTGTACCAAGTAAAAAGGCATCCGATTGAGGGATGCGAGGACGCTTAGGATCACATAGCGCGTGAGCCGACTCGCTATCGGCGAGTGGGCAGGTTCGCGCCCTGGACTAACCGCTCCCTTTCACCCATCGCCTTCGCTCGACTACCACCTTCGGGCGCAGCTCCCGGCTCGCATCCGTCTCGCGATATAGCGTTTGCGCGACGGAAGCCGGACCGCGCACTTCGCTGAGAAGCAGGACTTCCACGTGAAAGTCGTTGCCGTCGTTTGTCACTCGCAACATGTCTCCACTCCGGATCTCCCGTGCAGCCAGTGCGCGCGTCTTGAAGAATCTGGCGGCCCACTGGCTGCGTTATCAACCAATAGCCTGCTCATCCGGACGACCCCGGGCTCGTCGTGGATGCAGTTCGTTGCGTCCATGCAGCGACCGTCTTCATCACGGCCATGTACTCAAACGTGGTCCACGGACTTGGCGCACTAAACAGACTTGCCTCCACAGGAGGCTTCGGAGTAAGACGACTTAGTCCCAGGCGACGTTCGTTGGCCGGTTTTCAGTGACCGTTGACCCGTTTTGAGGTGACCATTGAGGCATCGGCGCGACAGTTGCTCCCCTGCGTCTCTTGCAAGAGGGAATTTTGCCTCCCGCAATGTGATATATGTCACAGACTTGAGATTCGGGGAGGAATAGCGTCGCAATCAGCAAGACTGAAGGGAGAGCTTCCCATGGAAATGGGGATGACGAGCAAATTGATGACGAGTAAATTGAGGAATACGGGAATCGGCCCAGTCGGATATCGACCTTGGGGAACGCATTTCTGCAATTTCTACGCGACCAAAACTGAACTGGTTGAGATGCCGGTGCTCTACTTCAAGGCCGGGCTTGAAAACAAGGAGTTCTGCGTATGGGTTCTTTCTGAGCCCGTCACTGAACCCGAGGCCTGGAACGCGTTGAAGGAAGCGATACCTGAGCTTGATGAATACCGAGCCGATCGAAGCATGGAAATCTTTCATGCGCGGGAATGGTATCTGGAACATGGAATTTTCGATATGGAGCGAGTGACCCGTGCGTGGAACGACAAACTGAATCGCGCATTAGATCGCGGATATGAAGGAATGAGAGTTTCCGGAGACACTGCCTGGCTGGAAAAGAAAGGATTGGGGTAGCTTTTGCCACTACGAGAAAGTGCCCAACGACAGCGTGGTGGATCAGAATATAACGTTGACGGCAGCCGCATAACCCGAAGGCAGCCGTAGAGGGAAACATGGGCAAAAGGGAACCTGCGCAACCCTCGTTCGGAATGAGGCAGTTCCTTTTTGCAATCGTGCTGGCGGTGGTTTTGTTTCTCCTTGGCGAACGCATGATGCAGCACTTCAGCGGTCACCCGCATCACAGCATGCGAAGTCATCCCTAGATGTTGTATTCTGCCGCCTCACCTGTTCCCACACCGACGAAACGATTGTTTCAACTTGAGAAGACACTTCACGACAGGCTGTCGGATAAACGCGTACGCGGTGAGTGGTTCCATCTGTCGAATACGGATGTGGAATCCCTCATCTCTCCACCAGAAAATCCTTTACAAATCGTATCCTAAGTTGTCCCTCAATTCGTCACATAACCCGCAGACGAACACACCGTAGACAGACCATTTGCAGCGCTAAAGGCTTGAATACAGGGCTACGCAGTATCCCGAAGATGGTTTGACCGATCATTAGGGGCAAATCTTACGTGGTTGAGATGTTCAAGTTAATGAAGGCCGGGAAGAGGGAAAGAGACCCATCCAGAGCGCCCCCCCTTCTAAATCTTGCTTCTTCGAGTCAATCACCCTCACAGCGATTCACTTCTCACACTTCAATCCTGCGAGACGGCTAGAAAGGGTGGAGTTGCACGGGCTTTTTGTCGACAGGTTAAATTGATCTCATAGGATGTTTCACGCGGCGCAGCATCGAGCAGTATGGGATGTAAGCGATATGCGAGTGGACGTAAGGCAATATTGGCCAATAGCACCACAAACGCGAGAATCAAGGAAAGCTGCGGCGCACCCAATCCCGCCAAAACGCCGATGGCCGCGGAGCATCGATAGTGACCGCGGTATTCAGACCGCGGACGTTTGCTCCATCCTTGAAGATGACTCGAGCTCCCAGGAAGCCGACTCCTGAGACCACATACGAAGCGATACGCCCGCGAGCGGACGATCATTCCAGCGGGTGCCCGGGCGCTCTGCACAAGGCGATCGAAGTTTCTCTCGCGCAGTGCAAATCCAAAGCTGAATATGTTTCTCCATTCGGAATCGCGAAGTTCTATGCCGATCTGGGGCGACAAGGGCCACGCCTTCTTTAGTACACATGGGTGATCATGCACATACACCGGCGGCATTGCAGACGGTTCCGAACTTCCCGCCAAGCTTAGCGCGGAGGATGAAGGCGTCCAGATCCAGAATATCGAATAAAACTTTTGATCCAAGTCTGATGTGTGGAACCTCGCGCGACCATTGCAATTTGCGGACTGCCCACGGAGTGCTTGACAGGTACACGGCGGCTTGGGTCACATCGAGGAGGCGTGGAGCGATAACAATATGAGCATTTAGCTTTGACAAGGGGACTCCCGAAACAGTGGTGCTTAGTTTGGGATATTCGGAGTTCGCAACCGAAAGGGCCGAAGCCGCACAGGGCGAAGAGTATGGGGCGGCTAGATGTCGCCGAAATTCATGGAAAAGCCCAGCGAATCAAATTTAACACAGACTGGTGAGCCCTAGCGATTTGCGGTAGTGGGCCAGTTTCAATTTCCACAGGCTACAATGGAAAAAAGCCCGGATGCCAGTCCGGGCCTTACGCTTTGTGAGGTCAACCGCGCTGGATGCGCTTTCAATCCCCTCTCAGGGGATAATAGCAGTGGCTTGTCCGAAACGATTCTCCAAATGTGTTCTAGCGGTCGCAGTGTTAGGTTTGCTTGGTGTACCGCTCTGGCAGGGCCGAACGCACGAATGCGTTTGGGCCTTGGGGTGTCCAGAGGTAGCAAAAGCGAGTCTCGCGGATTTTCGAATCGATACTGAGCTTATATTGCACGATGCCGTACCCGACCCAACAAAACTTCCCCTCGTTAAAATCCTTCCACTCTTCGGATGTAATGGGTTGCTTGTCTTCGGGACTGGCGAATGTGTACCAGGGGATGGTCTCAGTGGGGCCTATGCTCATGCCATGCGGGAAGCTCTCGAATTTCTCAATCAACGGTTCTTTGGGGAGATCAATAAGAGCCTCTACGCGATGAAGCCGTGCACCGATCCTAGTGATGAAGGCGGGCGTTTTCCCACAGTTCCTAATGTACCAATCGAAACCGAACCCATTTTCAAACCAACTGCGGCCCTTGGCCTTCACCATAGTGTGCGGCGGTTCTGTTGTGACGACCAACCAAGCTCGCTCGATTTGTTTCATCGCGCGAATCTGTCGCCATACCAAGATCAGAGTTCCTATGGTCACTACAACTACGAACGGGCCAGAGATCAAATACGCTCGGTATGTCCAGCTCTTCGACTCTGCATCGGAATCGTCGCTTTTGGCTTTGGAGTTTTGAGCTTGTGGGCAGCACTGAACAGTGACAGGGGCGCAGTCCTGTGTCTGTTCGTTCTGCTGAGCTTCGTATTTTTTGAGGGCTTCTTTGCCTTTGCCGGTAGCTGGTTGCTGTGGGGATAAAATGCCGAACCAAAGCAACACCGTTATGAAAATGGCCATTTAGCCTAGCGCCTTCCGCACCAGATCGCTCTCAATCGTGGAAGCCCTGACAGTCGGCTTCGGCATCAAGACGCATAACTCTTCCAAACTCCAAACGTGATCGGTCAATCCCGCTTCCATCGCCGGGGTGACTTTCAACGTCTGATGAATCCGGCAGAAGTTATAGAACATGTAGTGCAAGGCCACGGAGTGCGCGTGGTTTTCAATTTTCTTGCTGAAAGCATTCGTCAGGCGAGTAAAGCGGCGAATGTGCATCCGCATCGTGAGGTTCTGGCGTTCCACAAACGAAGTGCTGATGTGCTTCGGATCGGGATTACCGCTCACCACTTTCATGTCGCAGCCGATGCAGGTTGCCGGGGAATAGCGGATGTGATTTTCTGCGGGAGCGCCGTAAACTTTCTGCAACTGGGCATAGTCGCAATCCATTCCGAATGCGCCTTCGACTGCCTCTAGGTATGCGCGGTGACCGTCTGTAGTGACCTGTACGCGCCCTTTGATGCGGCTCGCGCAATCGTTCATGAAATCCGTTGCCCATCCCGCATCCCGTCCACCTACGAGATACGAAACCACTAACTTCGTATCCGCGTCGATTCCAACCCATGTCCAAACATCGCCCCAGCCCTCTTGTTTCTTTTCCGCGCTGACATTCTTCGCCTTCGCTCCAACGAACTGCCAAATTTCATCGGCCTGAAGACGGCGCACTTTCAGGTTGCGGACGTATCGGTCATGGTAGGCGGCGCACGCGGCTCCCAGATCGGCCAGCAGCTTCGTAATCGTGCTCTTGGAAACTCCGGTCATGCGAACCGTGGCGCGGACCGAGCAGCCCTCGATTAAGCATCCGATGACCTTGGCGCGGGTCGCGTTGTCTAGGCAATTCATACTTACCCTTATACTATATCCGCTTTAGCATGTCAAGGAGATAGTATTGGAAGGCGCATAAAACTGCGGGTTTTACAGATTGTGGCCGTGAACTATCTCTTCGAGTTTATCGCGATAAGTTTTTAACAGAGACATTTGGCCGCGCTTCCAACCGACAATATGATCGAATTTGCTCAGATCATCCCTTGATGGAGATGTTTCCTCGATACGTTTAAATGTTCTAGCGTCTGTTTCAAACCCCGCCTCGTTCAGTGACTTGTATGCGCGATCCACCCAATCGACAAAGGACGGCAATAAATCGTTAAATTCTTGATTGCTTGGACTGGTGCGGAGGGCGAATTCCAGCGACGCACCATCGTCCATTAGAAGTGAGAAATGCTTTCTAGTCTGCCTTTGCTGGTCTGACGGCTCAAGCGATTTCAACTTCTCAGTGAGCAGGTTGATTTCATCCGCACGTCCCTTGTCTAACTGGGCCGGAGCACGACAGAGACTAACGAAAAAGGCGACACCCCAGCCACATCCAAATAGCATGAGGCCAAGAGTGGCTGCGTATAGCATCTCAAGCCATCCCTTCCAGCCTTTAACAAACACCCAAAATAGCGCAGCGACTATCGGACTGCTGATGGCCGTACTTGTTCGATGTGCGCTCCAATAGCGTCTGGTTTCTTCGACGGCCTGTTGCCATCGTCGTTTCCGGTATGAGGCGAGTTCTGTCAGTTGAATTTACCAAGGCGCAACTCCACTGTTACCATTGGATTGCGCTCCTAGATGGTTTCGCAAAGCGGCCCGGTTCCTGCCGGGCTACTTTCACGTTAGGCCGAAATTTCCTAACTATACTTCGCGCATCCGCAAAGTTGGTTAGCTTTGGGCTTTGGCTTTTTTCCAGCGCGCATTCGCAGCCTTGGCAGCGACTCTAGAACGCTGGGCCTTCGTCATAGTCTTGAGGCGGCGTTTCCCGCCGATCTGACCGCCCTTGCGACCGATGGCCGCCATGTACTCGGAGATGTTTGCGGGTGACGCAGGAGCGGCGAGTTTGGGGGCTGGTGGTTCCGGGGCTGGTATCTGACCGGTGGAAACTGCTACAGTCCAAGCGGCGAGCTGGTTTGGATCGCGAGGGCGCTTGCCTTTGCCGATGGCCATTGCGTCCCAATCATGCCATAGACGGGATGCTAAAGCGACCCTGTGGAAATTGAAACTGGCCCACTACCCGATTTTCTTTTGTCGGCGCGCAAGCGAGGGTGGGTTTATCCAAAGGAGTTTACCCTAACTTTACCCATTGCGTCGAAAAAGGACAAACACGGAGAAAGGTAAAGCAAACAAAAATATGGGCCGTCCGACAGTTTGGCAGCCCGAAAACGATTGAGAATCTTCCGTCCTAACCTCTAGACGATAGTGCCATCATGACTTACGCGCAACTCTTGCTGCAAGCGGTAGATCTCGGGCTGCACTCCCTGCAAATCGTGCGGAGTGAAGCCTTCGTGGCGTGGATCGTACTTCTTGCCTGGCGCTTTTGATAATACGGCCCAGCCCGCAGGCCGCGCAAGAGCGGTTCCTTTTCTTATTCTTAGCGAACGTCCTTGACAATATCGGGCGGGAGAGGGATAATTTAATAGGCGAACAAAAAGCGAAACTATAGCGATCGCCCGGGCTGATCCTCTGCCCTCTGAGTTCCCTGATAATTGCGAGAAAGTATGTGTGCCTCTCCGTTTTTTGCATCGGCGGCCATGGGTCGCCCTTTTATTTTTTCTCCGCAGCCTTCTCCACGCTCGAGCGGCGAGAAGACTGCGGAGGAGACTGCAAAAAAGATCGCGGAAATTTTAGCCCAGGTCGGCGCAATCCCAAAACTCGCCGCGGTCGTTCCAGCTTCGCACCTCGATGTGCGTCCGGCGCCGGAAATGGTTTCGAGCGGCATTCCGCAACTCGACTCGCTGACCGGTGGCCTGGCTCGCGGCTGCCTCACGGAAATCTGCGGCACAGCTTCATCGGGAAGGACCAGCCTGTTGCTTCGCGCGCTGGCCCGCGCTACCCAACGCGGAGAAGTGTGCGCCCTTGTGGATGCAAGCGATGCTTTCGATCCGACCTCAGCGGCGGCTGCCGGCATGGAAATGAACCGTTTGCTGTGGGTACGCTGCGGAGAAAAATATCCCTCGCGTAAACCTCCTTCGCCTGCGCTCAGAGCAGACTCCAGCGTTGGTCGATTTTCCAGCTGGAAAAATCAATGGAAAACTCCAGAGCGCCAGCGTTGCGAATCGCAACTCGGGCAAATGCTCAAAGTCACCGACCTCCTGCTGCAAAGCAATGGTTTCGGAATGATCGCTCTCGATCTCGGCGATGTCCCCGCGCAGAGCGCGCGGCGTATTCCATTGGCCTCGTGGTTCCGCTTCCGCCGGGCCATTGAGCACACGCCCACCGCCATGCTGGTTTTGGAACAGCAGCCGATTGCCGGGAGTTGTTCGTCGGTGCTGGTGAAGGTGTCAGGGAAAAAGCTGTCGGCTGTCAGCTCTCAGCTATCAGGAAATCGACTACTGCATTCGGAGTTGCCGCATTCAGAATTGCTGGAACAATTCGAGATTACCGCCGAGTTGTTGCGCTCGCGATTGGAGCGCAAGCCGGCGCAATCGACAGCAAGTTTCAACAGTCGAGCCGCCTGGGCGGGATAGTCACTACGCACGACATCTCTAATGAGTTGTCATCGCGAGCGCTCGCGAGGACAAGAATGGCGTATGACACTGAATTTGGTGCTCCATGTTTGCCTGCATCTTCATTCCCGATTTTCCCGTACAAGCGATCATTCGCTTCGAACCTGAATTACGCGCCCGCAGTATCGCCGTACTCACCGGACGGCCTCCGCTGGAGAAAGTGATAGCGCTCAACGAAAGAGCCAGGCAGACGGGCGTAGAAATCGGGGCAACTAAATCGCAATTGGAAGCTTGGGAAAAACTAACCCTGCGCCCGCGCTCGGAGTCGCAGGAGACGTCGGCACATGCTGCGTTGCTCGATTGCGCGCAATCGTTCTCTCCGGAGGTGGAAGATACCTCGTCCGGCACGGCGCTTCTAAACCTTGCCGGACTCGAGCCGTTGCTCGGTCCGCTGGCGAAGATAGCCCGCGATTTGGCGCATCGTGTCTCTCAGATGGGACTGGAAGCAAACGTCGCCGTGGCTGCGAATCCAGATACTGCTTTGCTCGCGGCCCGCGGTTTTTCCGGCGTGACTTTGATTCCCGCAGGGCAGGGAGCCGAGCGTCTCGGAGATCTGCCGGTGGATGTGTTGCTGGGAAGTTTTTCTTCCGATGCGGTGGAAGCCGCACGTTGGGCGGAAACCTTTGATCGCTGGGGCATTCGCAAGCTGCGGGCGCTCGCGGCTCTTCCCGAAGTTCCGCTGAGTGAACGCCTGGGACAACAGGGAATCCGTCTGCAAAAACTGGCGCGGGGCGCGGCATCGCGTAGCTTGCGGATGTTGCAACCGCAGCTGATTTTTGCCGAGAGCGTGGATCTGGAATATCCCATCGTGCTGCTGGAACCGCTGGCGCTTTTGCTGAACCGCATGCTGGAGCAAGTGTGCGCCCGATTGTCAGCCCGTGCACTGGCAGCGCAGGAGTTGCATCTGAATCTGGAGCTGGCGGCAGTGCGGTCCAATGATTGCGCGTCGATCGATCGAACACTCACCCGCACGTTCAGCCGTACGCTGCGGCTACCAATGCCCATGCTGGACACGAAACTATTTCTGAAATTGTTACAGCTTGATTTGCAGGCGCATCCGCCGGGAGCGCCCATCGTGAAGGTTCATTTGTCGGCGGATCCCGCGCGCTCGCGAACTCTGCAGAGTGGATTATTTCAGCCGGTTTTTCCGGAGCCTGAAAAACTGCAGCTGACGCTGGCGCGCATCGCAGCAATTGTCGGCGAGGGAAAAGTTGGGTCCGTGGAGTTACTGGATACTCATCGCGAAGGCATGTTTGCGGTGCGGCACTTTGCGCCCGCACAGTTCGTCCCCGTAGAGCCCAAAGGGAAGCCGTCTGGAAAGCGAAAGAAGGAGATGTCTATGCAAGTAAATGACTGTGCATGCCAGGTCGAGGAAAAGCCTGTGGAAAATGCTGAAGAAAAAATGAGCGCAGTGATTGCCTTGCGCCTGTTTCGTCCGCCGCTGGGCGTGAGTGTTAGTGTGCGTGGAACGAAGCCGGTGCAGATGCGATGCCTGCAGCGTGAGGACATCGCCGGCGAAATCGTCTGGACCGCCGGCCCCTGGCGCTCTTCCGGAGACTGGTCGGAACAGGAAGGCTGGTCACGCGAAGAGTGGGACATTGCCGTAGTCGCCGAAAGTAGCCTCGTGTTGTATCGCCTGGTACAGGACAAGCTAAATGGAAACTGGTTTGTAGAAGGAACGTATGACTGAAATCAGTTCTCGGTTCTCAGTTCCCAGTGTTACCAGAGCGACCGAGAACTGGGAACTGAGAACTGAGAACTGATGTACGTTGAACTCCATTCCCGCTCCGCGTTCAGCTTTCTCGAAGGCGCTTCTATTCCCGAGGAACTGATCGCGGTGTGCGCGAATCTGGGAATGCCGGCGATGGCATTGCTCGATCGGGATGGAGTGTACGGCTCGCCGCGCTTCCATCTCGCCGCACAAAAAGCCAAAATCAACGCACATATTGGGGCAGAAGTAACGTGCACTGCGTTTCGGCTTTCACTTCTGGTTGCTACGCGTGCTGGATATCAAAATCTCTGCCGCCTGATCACAAAAATGAAGTTGCGCGTTGGGCGCAAGGAAGGAGCCTGTGCATCGGATCTGGATTTTATTGAGCATGCCGACGGCTTAATTTGCTTGACTGGCGGAGAGGAGGGACCGCTGGCGGCGGCGCTTACGCACGGTGGACCGCGAGCGGCATTCGAAGCCGTGAAGCGGCTGGTGGAGATTTTTGGCCGATCGAATGTTAGCCAGTCCAATGTTTACGTCGAATTGCAGCGGCATTTTCATCGCGATGAAGAGTATCGAAACCGGGTTGCGATCGAGATTGCAGAAGCTTTGCAATTGCCGCTGCTGGCGACGAATGGTGTGAACTATGCCGTGGCTCACGAGCGCGAGTTGATGGATGCGCTCACCGCGCTGCGTCATCATCGCACTCTGGCCAATGCCGGACGTCTGCTGGCGCGTAATGCCGAGCGCTATCTTAAATCTCCCGCAGCCATGCGCGCGCTCTTTGCCGATCTTCCACAGGCCATTGCGAACACGGTTGAACTTTCGTCACGGCTTGAGTTCACGTTGAACAATCTTGGATATGAGTTTCCGCGTTATCCCGTGCCGGAGGGAGAAACCATGATGTCATTTCTGCGTGAGCGCACCTGGGAAGGATGGCAGAGCCGGTATGGACAGGCGGGTGCTGAATTGAAAAAGCGCGCGCGCCGGCAGATCGAGCGCGAGTTGAATTTGATAGAAAAACTGAAACTCGCCGGGTACTTCCTCATTGTCTGGGATCTGGTGGATTTCTGCCGCAGAGAGAACATCCTGGTTCAAGGCCGCGGATCGGCCGCCAACAGCGCGGTTTGCTACTCGCTCGGCATCACGGCAGTGGATCCGATTGGCATGGAATTATTGTTTGAACGATTTCTTTCCGAAGAACGCGGCGAGTGGCCTGATATCGATATCGATTTGCCTAGTGGTGACGAGCGTGAGCGCGTGATCCAATACGTCTATCAACAGTACGGCCAACGCGGCGCAGCCATGACCGCCAATGTGATCACGTATCGCAATCGCATGGCGGCGCGCGAAATGGGCAAAGTGATGGGATTCGATCCGGAGACGCTGAAGCGAATTTCATCGGCAGTGGCCACATGGGAATTCAAAGACGAAAATGATGCGCTCGATCGCCGGTTGCGCGATGCCGGGCTCGATCTTACCCATCCCCGGATTCGCAAATATTTCGAGTTATGTCTCGCGGTTCAGGATCTGCCGCGACATTTAGGTCAGCACTCCGGAGGCATGGTCATCTGTGAAGGCCGTCTGGATTCGGTCGTCCCGCTGGAACCCGCTTCCATGCCCGGCCGCGTCGTGGTGCAATGGGATAAAGAAGACTGCGCGGACATGGGCATCATCAAAGTCGATCTGCTGGGTCTCGGCATGATGGCGGTATTGAAAGATTCTCTCCAATTGATCCATGATTATTATGAAGAAGAAGTGGATCTGGCGCACCTCCCAGCGAACGACCCTGTTGTATATTCCACGCTGCAAAAAGCCGACACCGTAGGAATGTTCCAGGTAGAGAGCCGCGCGCAGATGGCGTGCCTGCCGCGTCTAAAGCCGGAGAAATTTTATGACATCGTTGTGCAAGTGGCGATCATCCGGCCCGGACCGATCGTGGGGAATATGGTGAATCCATTTCTGAAGCGCAGGCAGGGCAGGGAAGCGGTCACGTATCCCCATCCGTCGCTTGAAACCGTACTCAATCGCACCATGGGCGTGCCGCTGTTTCAGGAGCAGTTGCTGCGCATGGCAATGATCACCGCGAACTTTACCGGCGGCGAAGCGGAGGAATTGCGGCGCGCCATGGGCTTCAAACGTTCGGAGACGCGAATGAAAGGGATCGAGGAAAAATTGCGCGCTGGTATGACGCGCAACGGAATCCTGGACGAGACGCAGGAGCAGATCATTCAATCGATTACTTCGTTTGCTCTTTATGGGTTTCCGGAGTCGCATGCCGCGAGCTTTGCATTGATTGCATATGCCAGCGCTTATTTGAAATGTCATTACCTGGCGGCGTTCACGGCGGCGCTGCTGAATAATCAGCCGATGGGTTTTTATCATCCGTCGACGCTTGTGAAAGATGCGCAGCGGCACGGATTGAAAATGCTGCCGATGGATGTGACGAAGTCGGATTGGAAGTGCACGCTGGAGCCGGTTCTCAGTTCTCAGTTCTCGGTTCTCAGTAAAGGCAACGGCGGAATGTCAGGCGAAAATATTGCAGTGCGTCTTGGCTTGAAATACGCTCGCGGGTTGCGTGAGCCGGCGGGGCAGGCTTTGGTTCGAGAACGCAGCTTGGAGCGGTTAGCTTCGGTTCAGGATTTGGCACGGCGTGTGCCGGAGTTGCGCAAGGATGAGTTAACGACGCTGGCGGAAATTGGAGCGCTGAATGCAATCGGGGGTTCACCACGGAGTCACAGAGACACAAAGGTTTTTCATCGCCGCGATGCGCTTTGGCAGGTGGAGCGCGCGGTGCGCTGGCCGGGCCCGTTGCTGGATGAGTTGCCGGAAATCGAAGGAGAATCTCCGCTCGCCGCCATGACTCAGGAAGAGCGATTGGTGGCGGATTTTCACGCTACCGGGCTGACGGTTGGCCCACATCCCATGCAGTACCGGCGGGCGGAGATGAAGCGGATGGGGATTTATAGCGCTTCCGATCTGGCGCACCTTCCGAATGGGCGCCGATTGCGGATCGGCGGATGTGTGATTGCCCGCCAGCGTCCGGGAACAGCCAAGGGAATAATGTTCATGAGCCTGGAAGATGAAACGGGAATTGCCAATGCCATCTTCGCCCCGGATCTTCTGCAGAGGAATCGGGTGTTGCTGATTTCGGAACGATTTCTGATGATCGAAGGGATTCTGCAGAATCAGGACAACGTGATTCATATTCGGGCGGAAAAAGTCTCTCCGCTCAGTGTCACGCGGGCAGAGACGGTGTCCCACGATTTTCATTGAGGCGCAGAGCCCAACTCCTGATAACTGGAATAATTTCGCAGATTTTACGGCATTGCTGAAGCGACGCCCCCAAAATGCAATGATTGCTCCCTCCTTTCTTCACTTTCCTTTACAAAACCTTACCGTTAATCTTGGCAACCCCTGCAGCCGATGCCAAATCTAAACAACCACACTCCACCGTTGAAGTGTCTCCGCCATTCAGCTTCAAATCGAAGGAGGCTTTTACCGTGAGCTTTTTTTCCGTGACTGCTTTTTCCGCGAATGCTCTCCGCGGAAATCGGAACGTACCGCGTGGGAATGAACGCCGGATGCTTCAATGCCATATTCAATCCTATACGGGCGCAACTAGTGGCGCAGCGAAGTCAGGACGGTGGGCAGTCATTCTTTATGTAGCGATGTTGACTATTTCTTTGCCCGCTTTTGCCGGTCTCGGTGAGGACGTGAGCTCCGTACAGGCCGACCAGGCCCATATGCAAGGCAGTCTGCGAACCACGCAAACTCAAGCCTACACGCTGCATGAGATCCAGGCTCCGTCGGGGATTGTCGTACGTGAATTCGTTTCACCGACGGGGAAGGTGTTTGGCGTGGCGTGGCAGGGGCCATGGCCTCCAGACATGCGGCAGATATTGGCTGGCTATTTCGGACAGTACCAGCAGGCCGCCCAGGCACAGGTGAACTCGCACGCTGGTCGAAAGCCGCTGGTGATCGACCAGCCCGGACTCGTGGTGCAATCGGGTGGACATATGCGGTCCTTCACCGGCCGGGCCTATATCCCGGAAATGCTGCCGCAGGGAGTAAGCGCGGAGGCAATTCGATGAGATGCATCACGACAGGCGCGAATCGAATCGCGAATCGAATAATGGTGACTGCCGCGATTTGCGGAGGGTTGCTGTTTGCCGTCGCTTGTGGAGGTAGTGGGTCGAGCTCCGGTGGCTCCACCGTTACTACCACTCCGAGTAACAATGTGCTGGCCATTTCGGTGAACGCCGGACCAAACGGGGATTATGCCAACGGCGCATTTGCCAGCGTGACGGTATGTGTGCCGTCCACCACCACCTGTCAGACGATCGACGATGTATTGGTGGATACGGGATCATCGGGACTGAGAATTCTTTCTTCGGTCCTGACCGCCGCCCTGCCGCAACAGAAGGCATCCGACGGCAATGCAGTGGTTGAGTGTCTTCCATTTGTTAGCGGCTACACCTGGGGTCCGGTGCAGACGGCGGACATCGAGCTCTCCGGGGAGAAGGCCAGTTCGGTGCCAATCCAGGTGATCAGTGGCTCGGATTTTCCTGTTCCGACCGCCTGCGCGAATTTCGGAAGCTCTCAAGACACGCTTTCGGCCCTGGGTGCAAATGGCATTCTGGGGGTGGGAACGATGGCGCAGGACTGCGGCCAAGGCTGTGAATCACCGAGTCCCATCTATTGGGAGTGTCCAGCTTCCGGCTGCGTGGAGGCGGGCGAAAGTCTAGCCCTGCAGGTGCAAAATCCTGTCGCTCTTTTTTCGACCGATAACAACGGGGTCATCATCGAACTGCCGGCAGTCAGCGGGCCAGAGGCGACGCTGAGCGGATCGCTGATTTTCGGCATCGGAACGCAATCGAACAACGCATTAAACGGGGCAACCGTGTATCCGGTGGACGTGAACGGAAACTTCATCACGACTTACAATAGTCAGCAATACAACCAGAGCTTCATCGATAGCGGCTCGAACGGATTTTACTTCCTGGACAGTAGCTCGACCGGAATACCAGTTTGTTCCGATGCGAACTACTTCTATTGCCCGTCCACGACCCAGAATCTTTCGGCCAGCAATGCCGGATCGACCGGAACTCCAAGCGGGACGGTCACTTTCAGCGTAGCCAATGCTGACAATCTTTTCAACAATTCCCCGAACGATAACGTTTTTGGGCAATTAGGCGGACCGAATTCTCTGTCTGGCTTCGATTGGGGCTTGCCTTTTTTCTACGGACGCAACGTATTTACCGCCATCCAGGGCCAGCACACGCCGGGCGGAATTGGACCGTACTGGGCGTACTAGATTCACATCCCCACTCTAAATTTCGCAAAGAACGCGAAATTTAGAATGAGCCGACCCACAATACCCTGCTATGCCGTCGAGAGCTTCCTGGCATTGTGGCGCAGCGAGCGGCCCTCCGATAAACCATACAATTCTTCCGCCAGGTTCTTGGCGTGGTCGCCGATGCGCTCCAGCGCCTGGGCGGCGAGCAGGATGTCGAAATTCTGCTGGCCGGTCGGGCTGTTGGGCTCGGCCAGGTGCCTGTGAAACAAGGCATGGCACAACCGGTCAACTTCCGGATCGGATTGCAGAACGATCTGCGCGTGCGACACGTCACGCTTGAGGAAGCCCTGATGGACCTGTTCCAGCATTTCGCAGAGCAGGGAAGCCATCTCCACCAGTTGACGCGAGTCTGCTGCCGGCAATTTCTCGCGCCGCGATTGCAGCTGCATTACCGCACTGTAGGCTAGATCTCCGATGCGTTCGAGGTCGGTGATGAACTTCAGGCAGGCTAATAACTCGCGCGCCTTCGCTTCGCCGACGCGGGTGATGGCTTCGGGCAGTTTCTCATCGATCTTGCGCTCGATCTGGTCGAGTTCTTTCTCGCAATCCTTGATCGCAAGGAAAGCGAGGCGCGAGCCATCGGCAAGAAAGTCTCGGACATTAAAGACGGCGTCGCGGGCAATCAGGCAACCGCGGACGACAAGGGCCGTCAGTTCGTCTTCAGTGCGAATATCAGAGGGACGGGAACGAACTTCGGCGGCTCGGGATCGCGTCGAAGTGGGCCGGCGCTTCGTTCGCGAGGGCGGAGTTTGTTTTGCGGTCATGGGGGAACTCGCGAGCTCTGGAGACGCTAGCATAAAGCGGCCATGTGAAAGGAGTGTAAATGTGATCTCGCTCAGAATTGTTTCGGGGACGGTGGTGGACATAGAGATGAAGAGATTCGGACTGAGAAAAATCGACATACTACATCGAGGGAGGGGGTACCCCCCTCCCCCCGACCTTGTGGAATCATGGGGTTAGGACATGAAAGTCACGCAAAATATCAGGTTTAAAGGACTTATAGTTAAAATATGCCGGAATAAGGACTTACGAGATCCTTCGCTTCGCTCAGGATTTCGGCAGCGGGCTCCCGCTTCGCTCACGCCCGCTAAACGCCTCAACTTAGCTCCTCAAATTCAGGTGAAGGGTGGCTTTGGGGTATCCTCTTGTAGCGTCGGCGTCCCGCCGGCTCTCTTACCGAATAATCTTTCTACAACTACGGAATCCGCCCGCTTGGGCCGGCGAGACGCCGGCGCTACTTTGTCTTGGAAGACGGGCACACTTGTCGCTGCGCCACTCAGTGGAGATTCTCGCACGGGAGCGGGGTCGGTGTCTGTGACGGGGATCACTACGGTTGTGATGAATCCAAAGCCGGCTTTTGCACGGAACATGAGAGGCGGACCGAGTCTGGGCTCAAAACAACGCGGGACAAAACAAAGGCCTCACCTGATCGGTGAGGCCCGGAGTGAAGCGTTATGCGGAGTTGGTTCGAGGCGTCACGGATGTGGCGCCTCGAAGGCTGAAGTTAGAAGCGAACCCGAGCGCCTAACTCGATTATGCGGTTGCCGCCGGTTTGCTCCTGCGCTGACCCACCCAAAGCGCCCCAACCGGCGGGATTGCCAAGATACGAAAAGCCATTAAGAAACTGATCATGGTTCAAGACGTTAGCGAAGACGCCTTGAAATTCCATATTAACGCCCTCCGTCACCAAGATACTCTTCTTCATGCTGAAGTCCATATTCCAGTAGGGAAGGCCACTGATACAGCCGGAGCCGCAATCCCTGTTATCCAACCCCAGAATCGGGTTACGCCAGTTGCTGATATCGGCAACCCCATTCTTGAACCCATTGATGGGCAAACCGTTTGAGGGCGAGTTGTAGTGGGCACTATAGCGGCCTTCGGGTTTAATCGGCAAAGCGTTGGCGTCGGTGGTGAAGTTGATATCATCCGCCCCACCAAACTCCTGAGCAGAACCGTAGGTCGTTTCGAGATTGACCGGTGTGCCGGACCCCGCGGTGAACACAGTCGCGAACGTCCATCCACCCAGCACCCGTCCAATGACTCCTGACTGCCCCTTGTAGAAGGGCGGCTGGTAGACGAAGAACGTGTTGAACGTGAACTTCTGGTCCCAAGCCTGTCTGCCGTACTCCTCGGCTAAATCGAAGGAATCGAACGGAGCGTAAGAGCTGACCGCCTGGTAGAGAGTTCCCGTCCCCAGAGCCTTGGAGTAGGTGAAGTTTGTCTGTGCGGTCAGTCCCCTCCAATCGGCCATCTTGAGGGAGACAAAACCAGCGTTATAGTTCGCCCAGCCTGTGCTGGCGTCAACCTGGATGCCCGACGACGTCTGGCCGCCGGCTCCGTAGATTGGGCTAACGCTGTTGGGAATGGGGGTGTTCATCATGCTGCGCGGGAAGGCGAACGCGCCGGTCCCGCCGTTTACCGGGGTGCAGCCACTAGACGGGCAACCAAAACCGGAATCCAGGTCGCTCCACAGGCTGAATACTTGAGCATTGTTGAGGTTGCCGGTGCCGGCCGCACCTTCATTGGCTACGACCGCCGCCGTGCAGCTCGAGTACCCCGTGCAGTATCCCGTGCCTTTTAGAGCGGTTTCGAAGAACGGTTGCGGCGTGACCGCGCCCGCGTTCGCGGCGCAGCCACCACCGCCCAGTCCGGTTATGCCTCCACAGTATTGCAATACCGTATTGGCGTAGGCTTGCTTAAACTGCTGCCCGCCCTGCGTCATCATGTAAGGCACCGTGTTCATGGCCATGGGCTGGAATTCGTGGGTGATTCTGCGTCCGATGTAACCAACTTCCAGGTTGAGCTTGCGCGACAACTGGCGCTGAATGGTTAAGTCGAACGCGTCAATCACGTCGGGCCGGAAATTCGGGTCCAACACCGAGGCATCGGCGGTCGAAGAGTTATTGAACCCAGGATAGTCCGGTTGGGGCAGCGTCGTAGTGGGCACCGGGATTGGAGCAGTCAAGCCACTGAAACCAGACGCCGTTGGCCCAACCCGAAAGGCGTTTGAAGGGGTACCCGCGCCTGGGCCGCAACCGGTGGCGAGGTTTTGGGTGCACTGTGATTGCTGGATGAGACCGAGGCCGAGCAGCGGTATCAGTACCTGGGTCACACCGTTCAAGCGGCCGTATTGGCGGCCATAGCCACCGCGAATCACCGTATCTTCGTGCCCGAGGATCTTGCCCGCCAGCGAGTCGCTATCGAAGTGAGGATTCCAAGCCGCGGCGACGCGCGGGCCGAATTGGCCATAGAACGGGTTGTACGGGTACTTCTGCCCATTCGCGGTATTGCCTGTCAGGGCAAAGCCGATTTCGGGATTGTACACCTGACCAGCCAGGGCTTCGCGCTTGCGAGCCGCCAGGTAGGACGTGACCTCAATCGGCTCGTCGGACTGATCGACCATTACGACCTGTTTGCCATTCGCCTCGGTGGGCGGCATCTCCAGCGCCCAGCTCAAGCCGTAAGTCAGGGTGAAGGTTGGCTTCAAGTGCCAGGTGTCGCTGAAGTAGACGTTGTAGTAGGGAATAGTGCTCTGGTCGAATGCGGGGGTCAGAGGAGGATTCAAGGTCAGATTCGGGCCAGAACGGCTGAAGGCCTGATTCGCGACGGAAACGATGCCCAGTGCCGCCGCGGTGAGGGCGCCGCAGTTGGAGATGTCGGGGGTTAGACTACCTCCGGGGGGTGTGTACATCAGACTGCAGATCGACAGATCTGACGAGAGTCCCGATCCGGCAGTTCCGTTGCCAAGGGAATACACGGGATACTCGTTGATGAAGCCGCCGCCATCGTTGCGTTGATGCCAGTCCCAATTGCGCTGATACATAGCGCCGAGCTGGAACAGGTGGTTACCGTGCAACGTGGAAAGATCGTCGCGCAACATCTGATCGTGCCCATCCCAGAAACGGGTGCGGATTTGCTGGTTGTTTACGTTGTATGGGGCTAGGTCCTGACCTGCGCCATCGCCCTCTCCGCTCATGATTTCGAGCGCGCCGCCCAGCCCGGAGCACAGCGTGCAGTTCTGCACCGGGCCTCCGGCCCGGGACCAAGACCACCAGTTACGCAGCCAGCTGTAATGGACGTCGTTGGTGGTGTTGTTGGTAATGTTGCTGGTCAGAGCCGCAACCATGTACACGTCTTGAATCGGATTGTTGGACACGGAAGCCGGCACACCCAAGCTGTCGCCGCTGAAGTAGCCGCCGATATCCACCTGGTCCGCAGATGCAGACTTAATGTTGTAATAACGCCAGCTGGCCATGAAATGCTCTTTGGACGAAAAATCGTGGTCCAAGCGCGACACGGCGAATTTGCTGGTAGTCGGGAGACTCACGTTGCCCGAGAATCCTAGAACGTTGACATTGTCGCAGAGGGTCTGCCCAGACGGGCAGGAACTAGTGTTCGACTTCGGTTCATAGGCGTTCCATATCTGCGAAACCAGAGGATTGAGTCCCAGATGTTCCGGGTCTATGGTCGCCAGGTTGTAAACAATACCAGTCACGGGGTCGGTTATGTTCCCCGCTTCCAAGGACGGCGAGGGGACGTTCCTATTAATGGTCTCGGAATCGGGCCAGTGGAAACCCTCGTAATTGAAAAAGATGTAAGTCTTGCCGCCAAGAATCTCCTTGGGGATAATCGGGCCGCCAATCGCCCCGCCAAAACGGTTGTAATGGAAGCTGGGAATCGGGATGTCGAATAAGTTATTCTGGTAGCTATTACTCGACCAGTTGTTGTCTTTATAATATTCGTACCCCGTGCCGTGCCAGGCATTGGTTCCGCGCTTGGTAACCACCTTAACCTCGGCGCCGGCCGAACTGTTGAAATCGGCCGTCTGGTTGGATGTATTTACCTTAAACTCCTCAACGCTGTCCTGAGGAGTTGGAACCACGCCCGACGCGCCGGACACACCAAAATACTGACCGGCAACACCGCCGGTCGGGTCGCCGACGGTCATGCTGGGCGTGTATATGCTGCCGGAGCCATCCAGATCGTTGGTATTGTTGCCGCCATCGAGGGAGAAGTAGTTTTGGTCTTGATACGCGCCCGCAACGCTACCGTCGGTGCCCACGCCCGGCTGCAACGTGACGAAAGTGCTGACGTCACGGCCAAGGCTTGGCAGGTTGTCGATGGCGACGCTGGTGACCGTGTTGCCCACGGTGGCATTCATGGTCTGCAGTTCGTTGCCAACGGCCGTCACCTCCACCACTTCAGTGGCGCGACCCAGCCGCAGAGACAAATTGAGCGTGAGGAGGGTGCCTACGTTTACCACCTGTCGCTCGGTCTTCGTGGTTTCAAATCCCGCTTTACTGATGGCAACGTTGTAAGTGCCCGGGGTAACGTCCACGAAGATGTAACTCCCTTTGGAGTTGGTGGTCGTGCTTCGCGGGATGTTGGTCGAGACATCCGTGAGCGAGACGGTGGCGCCTGCCACTACAGCACCCGTCTGGTCAGTCACCGAGCCCGAAACCGTACCGGTTGACGATGACTGTGCCCATGCGGGCGCGCTGAACGTTAGGGCGAGAAGAGCAAACACCACAAGGCAAAACTGCAGTCTTTTCATTTTACCTACCCCCTGAAGATCTTTTGCACGTGATTTTGTCGCTTGCACGAATGCACGAACTTACTGGGAACCCGAAAATTAGTACTGCCAACCTGGTAGCGGCCCCGGTCTTCTGCTATCTTTCCGCTGCTATCTTTCCGCCGGGAGCACATCGCCTGCGATGCGCCGCATCCACTGCTGTTGCGAGTGCGCAAGATTCTGCTCCTCGAACGCCTGCTTTGTCAAACAATCTTGTTGATTCTGCTGATCGATTCCACGATTAGGTTGAAAATGCACTTGGCCTGATCGGAACGAAACAGCCGATGCTTGTGAGAGGATGGGCACTTGTTGCACCAAACGACAGGTCTCATTGTTTCATCGACTTACGGGTGAATTAACAGCTTGATCTATGAAGAATAGAAGGCCAAAACCCGCTGCGTTACCAAATTCCGTAGATTCGGGCTCGTTTTCTACGAATCACACCACCGCGCTCTCCATTGTCATCGCGTCGCCCTTCGTCGTATCGTCTTTGCGCGGATGGTCGCGACCCGCTCGCCGATCTGCATTGCAGTCCATTTCGTGGAAGGGAGCTCTATGCACGCGAAAGATTTTCTTCGGATGTTTGCCTACGATCATTGGGCGAATCGCGAATGCCTCGCCGCGATGCGCACGGCTGGTCCGATTTCGGCGGATACAATCGGCCGCATGGGCCACATTCTGTCGGCGCAGAAGCTCTGGCTCGAACGGATTCTGAAAGAGCGCCAGAGCATGCCGGTGTTGCCCAGCTCAACGATTCAGGATTGCATGGCGCTGGCCGACGAGATGTCGTCGGCGTGGCGAAATTGTCTGACGCGGCTCGGAAATCAGTTCGCGCCCGGCTCGCTCGATGACAAAGTCGAATACCGCAACAGCAAGGGTGAACCCTGGTCCAGCCGGGTGGAGGACATATTGACGCACGTGCTTTTTCACTCGACGTATCATCGCGGGCAGATCGCCTTGCAGATGCGCGCTTCCGGCGTAGAGCCCGCGTACACCGATTTCATCCACGCCGTGCGTCAGGGATTGGTGGAATAGAACTTATCTAGGAGGAAAAGACGATGGATCGCGGAACCATATGGCGCGTCTTGTTGCCCCTGGCCGCGGGGCTGTGGGTGATCGTCTGGATATTTCTATCTGCACCTCTATCTGCCCCGGGGCCGCACGGGCCGGTGCGTATGGTTGGTCTGCTGCTCAGCTTGATCGGCCTCGCCGGCGTGATTCTATCCCGCTATACGCTGGGCCGGTCGTTCTCCATTGCTCCGAAAGCCACGGCGCTCGTCACCCGCGGCATCTATTCTCGAATCCGCAATCCGATTTATGTCTTCGGAGAAATTTTTCTGATCGGCATTGTCCTTTTGCTGGACCGCCCTAAACTCCTGCTCTTCTTGCTGGTGCTCATACCGGTGCAAGTGCTGCGCGCGCGCCGCGAAGCCGCTGTGCTCGAAGCAAAGTTCGGCGACTCCTATCGCGAATATCGCAAGCGCACATGGTTCTGAGTCTCGGTTGCATTCACTGCTATCATTTCAGCGATGAAATCCGCATCCACCAAACTGCTCCCGGCGTTCTTGTATCTTCTTTTCATGGCCCAGCTTCGGGCCGCCGACGAATCTAAGCTCAGCCCACTCCCGGCGCCGGTCTCGAATAACGCGGTTACAATTTCTCACGACGCAGGCGGACCCAAGATTTTTTCCTTCATGGGCATCGGGCCCAAGAAAACGTGGGATGCCGTCTCCACCAGCACCTACGAAATGGATCCGGACAGCGGCACGTGGACGGAAGAGCGTCCCGTGCCAGGCGTGGCGGGACGCCTGGCGGCGTCGGCGATCGCGCTCCACGACCAGGTCTTCATCTTTGGAGGTTACGTCGTTGACGCCAAGGGTGGAGAAAACACCGTGTCTGACTTGAACGTCTTTGTCCCGATTGAAAATCGCTATTATCGCGGTCACGACATTCCGGTGCCGGTCGATGACGCAGTGGTCGGCCTCTATCGTGACCGTTATATTTTTCTCATTGGCGGGAGGTCGAGTGCAACGGGCGATGCGGTGCCCAATGTCCAGATCTATGACACGGACAAAGATACCTGGATGCAGGGCACGCCGATTCCTGGAACGCCGGTCTTCGGACATGCGGGCGCCATCATCGGCAACGACATCGTCTACGTGGACGGCGCCTACAAGAATCCGGCCGGCGCGAGTCCCAAATACATCGCTTCAAGCGAATGCTGGATGGGCAAGCTGCCCACTTCGAATAAAGGTGACATCACGAAAATCCGATGGAAGAGGCTTCCCGACCATCCGGGTAACGCGCGCTATCACATCGCGGCCGGCGCTGGACCGTTGGAGAGGAAAAAGGGCTGGATCTACTTCTCTGGCGGCACTGACAATCCTCACAGCTACGACGGAATCGGCTATAACGGACAACCGGCCGAACCGTCGCCGGTAACTTTCGCTTTTAGCGCCTACAGCGAAAGATGGGAAACGATTAACGAAAATACTCCCGATCCCATGATGGACCATCGCGGCCTGATGGTGACGCATAAGGGCCTGGTCATTGTCGGAGGCATGGAAAAGGGTCAGCAGGTGACCTCCAAAGTGACGGTTGTGAAACCTGGGCGCTGGAAGTAACCTACGCAGGTTAGATATGTACATGATGATACGTACAAATAAGACAATACATAAGGAAGTAGCGTCTCGGGTATTTTGGCCGATGTTAAGAGGCTAGTGGAGGGGTAGGGGTCCTTCGACTACGCCAAGCCATGCGCTTCGCGCATGGCTTGGCTCCGCTCAGGATGATACGGGTCTCTACTATCTCGATGACAGCTTTTCCACTATCTCGACCTTGCCAGCACCAGGGTTACATCGTCCGGCTGTTCGTTTTCGCCGATCCAGTCGGCTACGGCGTTGATGACAATTTCGGTGATGCGCTCCAGCGGCAGATGGCGATTGTCGCGTACTAATTGGATCAGCCGCTCCTCGCCGAACTCGCCATAATCGTTTTCCGGTTCGGTTACTCCGTCACTGTAAGTCACCAGCACGTCGCCCGGTTGGAGTTGCACGGTTGCTTCCGGAAAACTCACATTGTCGAACAGGCCGACTACAGTTCCGCCACTACTCAGGAGTTGTGACGAACCATCTTCTGAGATCAGGATGGGTTGCAGGTGACCGCCGTTGGCATAGGTGAAGCGGCGCGTGGCCCCGTCATAGATTCCCAAGAACAGAGTTGCGTACTTGGCGTCGGGAGTGCTTTCGAAAAGCTGGTGGTTCAACAGCGTCAGCAGTGTAGCGGGAGACGCGTCCGCACCCCGCGACTCAGACGCCAGCATCAACCCCACGCCCCCGGATGCAGCGACCGTCGCGGGTTCGCGCAGCACGGGTACATCTTCGAGGGCGTATGCGCGCACCGCCGAGTGGATCGTTGCCATCAACAGGGCTGCCGAAATTCCTTTGCCGCTGATGTCGCCTACCGCCAGCATCAGCCGGTCGGAATTCAGCGCGAGAAAGTCGTAGTAGTCTCCGCTTACCGTCCGCGCGGGGCGGCAGAACCCGTGCACTTCCAGCGTCTCCAGTTGTGTAATCAACTTCGGATAAAGCTGGGCCTGCACCTCCTGCGCAATCGCCAGTTCGCCTTCCAGGCGCTGCTTCTCTTTTTGCTCCTGCACCAGTTTCTCGATTGACGTGGTCATTGAGTTGAAGGAATTCGCGAGCGTCGCGAGTTGATCGTTCGAATGCACCGCGATGCGATGGCTGAAGTCGGCTCGATTGATGTGCTTGGTGGCTTCGTAGAGCTGATCGACCGCCAAGGTGATGCTACGCGTCAGTTTGGTTCCGACCAGCAGCGCCAGCAACTCGATGATCGCGAATGCAGTTGCGATCAACAACAGAATGTATTCCACGCCTTTGGCATAATCTCCGCGCGCGGCAAAGAGTCTGGCATACAGCACCGAGGCTCGAGTCTCAACTTCCGCCAGGGCTCCCACGCGCTCTGGTTTGCCGGTGGCCCAATCCATTACTTGTACAGGAATTCTTAAAGTGATCTCATGATCGAGCGCGTTGCCTGCTGGAGGAATCTCGCCCGCGGAAAAGGTCTCCTCGCGGGGTCCCCCGTCGTCGAATACCAGAGGGGCTTGCGAGCCATGCTGCGGCGCCGACGTGCTCGCACTCGCGGACTTACTCGCGGACGAACCCGCCGACGAGGGGCTCTCGGTTCCATAGACTGAAATGCGGCCCAGATTCGCCGCGATCTTCTCGACAAATTCCTTGTCGAACGGGTCACTTAAAACCACGCGCAAAAGTTCCGGGTCAGCCGTGACGACGGTCGCGGTTCGAAGATAGAGTTTGCCGTGGTCGTTTACGAGATCGCTGAAATCTCCGGTGATCGACGGTGGAAAGTCGAACTCGACCACACCTTCTGCGCCCGAGCAGTAAGGCTGAGGCTGATTCCGGAGCCACGCGCAAACCTGCCGCCGCGACCATTCTGGACGATGCGGCCTTGTCCGGCCGAGAATTTCCGCATTGAGCTTTCCGCCGCTCGAGACTTGCGTCGCCAGGTGATGGGCAATGGTTCGATTGGCTGCTTCCATGCCTCGCAAATGAGTCGCGACGTCAGAAGTCACAACGAAACTGGCGAACTGCCCGGCTAGAAGATAAAGCGTGATCAGCGAAATTATCACCAGCAGAAAAACTGGGATCACCCCGATGAAAACATACGTAACAATCAAGCGGTTCCGCAGCCGCCACAGGAGTTGTGAACGCAGCCAGCGGAAGCCGGCGATCGCGAAGAGCACAATCCCCAGCACGCTTAGAAAAGTTACCCAGCCGGTAAGGCTCTGCGATATTGCGGGATTCGCTTGACGCGTCAGCGACTGCACGGCGAACAGAAGCAGGTCGAGCGCGAGCACGTAGAGCGCCGCCCACGCGACCCAGTTCTGGGGCCAGAGCCCTTTGTCCCGCAGTGTGCTCTCGAGTTCGAGAGAGATCAGCCTCATTCGGTTCCCTGATTCGACGCCTGATTATGGGACGTTGCGCCTGTCGTTATATCTCAGGATAGATGTCGAAAAAGGCCGCCAGACTCGTCCTGAGCTGCTTCTCGATCTCGTCTTTGCTGCCCTCGAGAGTGTGCATAGTGACCCGCGCGTCCCGCCCATTCTTCAGTTTGATCGCTGCATCGCCAACCTCGACTACCTCATCGGAGGGCAGCAGGCGCAGACCGTAGACCAGTGTGAGGTTTGCCATCTGATGATTGTAAGCTAGAGATTGTTGCGCAGAAGGAGGCAGTGCCCCAGCTTGAAAAGGGAAACGAGCCGCGTGTACGTTTGCGACCGGCAAACAGCAGGTCCTTCCCCTTCGGCAAGCTCAGGGTCAGGATGACAATTTGTTTTAGGTGGGGAGATTTAGCCGGGCGGCCAGTGCAGCGCGCGTCCTCCGATGAGGTGCACGTGCAGATGAAAAACCGACTGCCCAGCGCGCGGGCCCACATTCAGCACCGTGCGGTAGCCGTCTTCAATGGAGCGCTCGCGTGCGATCTGCGCGGCCACCAGATGGCAGCGTCCGACAAGTTCGGCGTCTTCTGCCGCAGCTTCCTTCAAGCCGGTGATATGTTTTTTCGGGATGATGAGCACGTGGGTCGGGCCTTGCGGGTTCAGATCTTCAAAGGCAAACGTATGCTCGTCTTCGTACACTTTTTTGGATGGGACTTCGCCGCGAATAATCCGGCAGAATAAACAATCCGCCATAAGTCAGTCTCTCTGGTTTTTCGATATCTTTCGAAGAAACAATATCACTCCGTCGAGCTGCACGTAAATTCTCAGTCGAGCCGGACGAGAAATACCGCTCCCTCCGCCGTCTCGGTTTCGTGGGCCAGAGTCGTGGCGCGCTGGCGGTCGTCGTCCAACACACGAACCCGCACCCACCAGTCTCCGACGGGGCTCACAAATTTCACGACTTTGGCCGTCTGATAACGCTTTTGCAAGTGTTGCGCCAGTTCGGCGGCGGCGTTCTGCCCGGCGAAGGAGCCGATCTGAACCGCCCAGCGTCCACCTGTATCGAGCGGCGCGGGCGTCTGCAAAACCTCGAGGCGAATTTTCGCTGTGCCGGGCACGTACACGTCCAGCGCCTTGGCGGCGGCGAGGGAGAGATCGACGATGCGTCCGGGCACGAACGGCCCACGATCGGTGATTCGCACCAACGCAGAATGTCCGGTCTTCACGTTTGTGATGCGCGCGATCGAACCCAGCGGCAGAGTAAGATGGGCGGCGGTCATGGCGTGCATGTTGTAGATTTCGCCGTTTGATCCGCGCCGGTTGTGATAGGGAGCGCCGTACCAACTCGCAGTTCCGACTTGTTCAAAGATGGGTTTCGCGTCGCTGGGAACGTTGATCTTCTCGTCTGCGCTCGCTGTTTCCGCGGGGAGTTGAGTTGCCGCCGGCTTTTCGTTTTCCTGTGGAAGTGAAGTCGGCGGTGGAACTTGCGCCTGCGTCGGTTTGTGACCACAACCGCTGAGAAGCGTGCTCGCCAACAATGTAATAAGGAGTAGAAGATATGTCAGCGCCGATGCCCGCCCGACGGGCCCGCCCGCGCAGAGCTTGGACGGGGCACCCTCTCGCAACGGACACGCGTTTCGGGGAGGGTACTTGGAAGAGAAGCGGTTCAAGAACTTTTGCGCTGCGTTTCCAGAAAGTCCGCGAACTGGGATAGCTTTCCCGCCGCGGTCCGGAGCGCCTTCGAGGAATGGGTTCGCACCGCTGGCACAACCTCGTCGTTCAAATAGGTAACCAGCTCCGCCGTCTCTTTTTCCAGGGTCTCGGCGATATTCGCTACCGAGCGATTGAAGCGCGCAGAAGCCTCTTCTACTTTGCGGTCGAATTCGGTCATATTTGTCTTTATCTCGATCTTGCAGGTTCGGGTCTATGTTCACGCGCGTGTCGCGGTTGCCAGCCTCTATCATTATCGTGGGGCCGTTCGCGGCGGTCAAATCCGGATGAATCTGTTCGGGCACTTGCCTATCCGCGGAGAACGCGCCAGGTCACGGTACAATCACGCCATGCGCCCGAGGATAGCCTTCGCATCGCCGTCGCTTTCTCCGATATTGATAAGGATGTTCGCGCTGATCGTTGTGCTGATCCTGACTTCGGCCTGTACGTTTTATGGCGACCATCCTGCGCGAGCTTTGTCGGAGGCGACGGGCGGTGAGGCTATGGAGCGCGTTTTCTGGAAAGATGTGAAAACCGCGAAGTGGGTTGAGGTGGAGCGCGCTCTCGCGTCCAATTACATAGGAGTAACTCCCAGCGGAACGGTGGACCGCTCCGCTACGCTGGAGCAGTACCGCAGTTGGCAGTTGAAAGATTTTGCGCTGGGCGATCTGAACAGCGAGTTGAATGGAACGACTATTGTGGTTACCTATAGCATCACCATGAATGGGACCGCTGGCTCGCAACCGCTCCCCTCGACGCCGCAGCACATGATGACGGTATGGCAGCAGCAAAAGTCCGGATGGGTGGTCATCGCCCACAGTGTCAGCCAACAATGAGCGGATCGAGTTCCGTTGCCGCCCTTATCACCTTGCCTTGCGCTGGAGACGCGGCAAGCCGCGTCTCTACGGATCTGGTCGTGTTTCGAAGGGCGCTGCTGGGCTGGTACGACCTGCATCGCCGCGATCTTCCATGGCGCAAGACACGCGATCCTTATCGCATCTGGCTCAGCGAAATTATGCTGCAGCAGACGCGGGTTGCTGCCGTACTGGAGCACTACCGGATTTTCCTCGAAAGTTTTCCGAACCTGCAAGCGCTCGCCGCGGCCTCCGAAGACGCCGCGCTGGCGGCGTGGAGTGGTCTGGGCTACTATCGGCGGGCGCGCATGTTACATCAGTGCGCAAAGGAACTGGTGCGGACGCATAGTGGCCGGTTTCCGCGAAGTGTCGAAGCCTTGCTCGCGCTTCCCGGCATCGGACGCTACACCGCAGCTGCCATCGCCAGCATTGCTTTTGACGAGCCAGTAGCGGTTGTCGACGGCAATGTCGAACGTGTGTTGCGTAGATTCACCGGCATCCATCTGACCACGGCGCAGATCTGGCTGCATGCGCAAACGCTTCTCGATAGCACTCGGCCCGGAGATTTCAATCAGTCCATGATGGAACTCGGCGCCACGGTGTGCGTGCCGGGAGAACCGCGGTGCCTGGTATGCCCCGTCCGGAAATGGTGTGTCACGCAGGGAGAAGTTCCGCGCAACGAGCCACCTTCCCGCCAGGAGAAGAAAGAAATATGGTGCACGCTTGAGTGGAGAAATGGCGGCAGCAACGGCAGTGGCAACGAGAATGGCAAGATCCGGCTGGTGCAACGCCCGAAAAAAACTTCGCTCATGCCGGGCATGTGGGAACTTCCTCACTCATTGGAGCCTCCACTGTCGGGGGCTTCGGCGCGGTGGCGCACCTTTCGGCATTCCATCACCGTAACCGACTATACGGTTCATGTATTGCGGAATATGTCGCCGCCTGCTATTCCGGCGGCCGCAAAGGGTAAGTGGATCGCAATTGATCGTATCTCGCAGATTCCAATCACCGGGTTGACGCGCAAAATCTTGAAGGCCGGCGGGATCATCTAAGAATGATGAGGCATTTCAAGTTATGAAGTGGCTCGATCGCTTATTCGGAGGTCCGAAAGATATGGCTGCATTGCCGGCCGGAGCCAGAGCACCTGACTTTTCGTTGCCCTCGGTTGATGGCGACAAAGATGGAGGCCAGTTCTCGTTGCAAGACGCTCTCAAGCGTGGGCCAGTGTTGGCGGCGTTCTTCAAGGTTTCGTGTCCGACCTGCCAATACACTTTTCCTTACCTTGAACGACTTCATAAAGCGCACGGCGACAAGAAAATCACGATTGTCGGCATCTCGCAGAACGATCGGCGCGACACCGCCGCTTTCCTCAAAGAATATGGCATTACGTTCCGCACCCTGCTCGACGATCCGAGTGGCTATGCCGTTTCGAACGCCTATGGCCTTACGAATGTCCCCACATTATTCCTGATCGGACAAGACGGTCAGATCGAAATCAGCAGCGTCGGGTGGCTCAAGCAGGAAGTGGAAGACATCAACCGCAAACTTGCGGCGGTACAGCAAATTGCGCTCCCTCCGATTTTTCAACCCGGTGAAGACGTCCGCGAATTTCGCGCTGGTTGAGGTTCGAAAAACTGATCCCGCGGTCGCGGGACAAGTTGACGAGCGACGGCGCCCGCGCCAGATTACCAAGGGCCCGCCCAAGCGAAGCTTGGATGGGGCACCCGCGTAACCGCGCGGGGCGCGGGCTTTCCTTTACAATCGGGCCTCATCTTCCACCGCTGGTTTTGTTGAGGTGTCCTGCATGTTGGGTTGGAGAATTGCGTTCGTCGTCCCGTTGCTGGCCGCTACTCTTACTCTTTCTCTTTGCGCGCAGGACAAGCCGGTAAAACCTCGCGCCGAATCCCGCTTCGGCTCGCATCTTCCGCCGGTGGCCATCAACGCCATGCAGGGCATTCGTCCCGACAACATCGAGACCCATGTCCGGTTTCTTTCGCACGATCTTCTCGAAGGACGCGGGACCGGCCAGCGCGGAGGCGACATTGCCGCGGAGTACATCGCCGCGCAGTTTGCGCTCTATGGACTGAAACCTGCGGGCGACAATGGTTCCTATCTGCAGAAAGTTCCGATGGTCGGCATCACGCCTGGCGCCGACACGCGGTTCACGCTCGTTCCCAGTAACGCGCCCGGCAATGCTCCCGCACACGAGCTGAAGCCACTCGACGAATATGTCGCCTACGATCAGACGCAACAGCCTGCATCGAATGTTGACGCCGATATCGTGTTCGTCGGCTATGGCATCGAAGCGCCCGAATATAACTGGGACGATTACAAAGGCGTGGACGTGAAAGGTAAAGTCCTGCTCATGCTGGTCAACGAGCCTCCATCGGATGACCCGAAGTTTTTTGCCGGCAAGGCGCTCACCTACTACGGACGGTGGGTCTACAAATATGAAGAAGCGGCGCGTAAAGGGGCAGTGGGCGCGATTCTCATCCACAAGACGATTATGGCGAGCTATGGGTGGGAGGTGGTGCGGAATTCAAACTCCGGGGAGAAATCTTTTCTTAAGCTCGACAGTGCTCAGCTCGACAGTGCTCCGCGGCTGAAAGTGGCCGCCTGGATTCAGTTAGAGGTTGCGCGTAATCTCTTCGCGGCCTCGGCTCTGGATCTCGATAAAATGATGACCGCCGCGAATTTGCGCGACTTCAAGCCCGTGCCGCTGCGTGTCCAGCTCTCGGCTCAGATGACCAGCAAAATTCGTCCCTTCGAATCGAACAACGTGATCGCCGTGCTTCCCGGAAGCAACGCCGTTCTGAAAGATGAGGGAGTGATGTACACCGCGCATTATGATCATCTCGGCATACGGCCCGACATGCCCGGCGACAACATCTATAACGGCGCCATGGACAACGCAACCGGCTGCGGCATTCTGATGGAAACTGCCCGCGCTTACGCGGGAGCCGCGCAGAAGCCGCACCGCTCCATCTATTTCGCATCGGTCACGGGCGAAGAACAAGGGCTGCTTGGCTCCGAGTACCTGGGCAAGCACCCGCCGATCCCGGCGGGCAAGATCTCCCTTGGTCTCAACTATGACAACGTGATGCCGCTGGGGGCGGCCGAAGAAGTCCAAGTTTCTGGCGCTGAGCGAACTACGTTTTATCCGGCGGTGCAGGCGACGGCGCAGGATTTTCACTTTGCGATTCGTCCCGACGCGCGTCCGGAAGCCGGCTTTACTATCGTTCCGATCACTTCAGCCTGGCGCGGGTTGGCATTCCAGCGTTTTCCGTCAACGAGGGAATGAAGTTCAAGGGGCACGATGAAGCCTGGGGCCTGGCTCAGGACGCCGACTATACTGCCCATCACTACCACCAGCCGAGCGACGAATATCATCCGGGCATGGACTACACCTCGGACGCCGCCATGGCGCGCTTTGGTTTCGCGCTTGGCTGGGAGGCTGCGAATCAGGCACGGCTGGTCGGCTGGCGGAAGGGCGATGAATTCGAAAGAGCGCGACTCGCTAGTCAGTAGGGGCAGCTCTCAGCTGTCAGCTTTCAGTAACACCCAAAATCTGAACCGCCGAGACGCAGAGTTCGCAGAGTTTTTTGAGGAAAATCGAGTGAAAAGAATCTCTGCGAACACGGCGTCTCGGCGGTGAAAGCTTTTCGAAACAGCTCTCAGCTGTCAGCTTTCAGCTCTCAGTAACACCCAAACCGACACCCAAATCTGTACCGCCGAGACGCAGAGTCCGCCGAAATTCTTTTGCGATTCTCCGTCGCGGGCAGGACATCATTGCAAGCAGTCGTCGTTACAAGTAGTCGTTTAAAGCGGTTACCGCCCCGGTTACTACGGCCTTCTGCGCTTGCACTAGGGTAACTTTGGACCCATCCTGCCGCCGTGCTAGCCTGCTCCTTAGTGTCGCAGTTTCAGCGATTTGCAAGCAGCGTACGAGACAAGTAACAATGCCCAAGGTTCCGATTTTCAGGCTCCGTAATTCCGAACCGTCCAGCCGACCCGATCTCAAATATCATGGGCTCACGCTCGCGTTCAGCGATTTGCAACTGGGCGTCGACAATCTCCGCTATGACGTCTTTCTCAGCCCGCGCATAACCGCGGATTTAAGTTTTCATCTGGCACGTTACATCAGCCGTTTTGGCGGAGTGGAATCGCTCTTCGAGATGGATGTGCCCTCCGCCGCGCAATCCAAATTTATACGGGCCGCGACCGACACGACCAAACTAAACAAGCCCGGCCCCGCGGATCTGAAGACCCAGTTGATCTCGATTCATCTCGCGATCCTGAATCGCGCCAAGTCGGAAGGCAACCCATCGATCGATTTGTTGGGCCGCCTGGCCGTGCTCAAATTCATACGCGCCGAACTGCAAACGCAGTTTGCACGGATTCTCGAACAGTGCCGCATGAAGTCGAAATCGCTCGAGGGTGTACGGCAAGCAAAAATGATGCAGACGCAGGAACTGGTCTCATCGTTTCAGGTGCGGAAGAAGATCATCCTGCGCCGCGCTGGGCAGGAGATGTTTCGCCTGCTCCGCGAGATCGAAAAAGAGACGCTGGCCCGCACTCGCCGCTCGCTGCTTGGCGAATTGGCCGCCGACTGCTATCGCCTGTTCCTCAATCCGCTGATTCTCACCGAAGATGGCCGCGACGATTATCTCTGCGCCGAGCACTACTACATGTTCGGCAACTTCGAAAAAGATCCTGATCGCTTTCCCAGTCTCCGGCAGTTCGCACTGAATTTTCTGCGTGAACTGGGATACGGAGAAGCGGTAGAGGATGGGCATCTGGAGCAAGCGCTTAATGTTCCCGAAAACGCCGCTGCCCTGGTCGGCACCGGCAATGGCGAAGATTCGACTCCAGAAGATCGGAATCGAAAAGAGCGGCTCGACATCTGGACCCGCATGCTGCAGCGCGAAGGGGTTATTTCGCACGTGATTGCTTCCTACGAAGCGGTTCCGCTGCTCGCGGAATATGCGCCGCGGGTGAATCCGCAACAGATCAAGAACGCGTTGATTTTCCGCGAAGAATCAGAGCGGGTGGAGAAAATAATTGCGGAAAGCCGGCTGCATTCCGACCGGCTCTTTGCCGCCATCGGCCGAGTAGCCACATGCCGCGGCTCGGAGCGGGGCCGTTTTGCCGCGCGTGTTCTGCACGACCTCATCTGCTATCACCGCGATCTGCGCGGGTTGGAAGCGCTCAGCATCGGGTTCGACAGTATTAACCTGGTGAACGACGCCAAAGTTCGTGAACTCTCCATGCTCAACGGCATGCTCTACGAGTTTCTGCCTCCCGAAGACCAGAAGCCGGCCGAGGATCGTGTGAGTCACCACGTGATCCTGAAGGCCGACGTGCGCGACTCTTCGAGACTGACCCGCTCGCTGATGGAAAAAGGCATGAACGCGGCGTCGTATTTCAGCCTGAATTTCTATGATCCGGTGAACAAGTTGCTGGCAAAATACGGGGCCACGAAAGTCTTCCTCGAAGGCGACGCCATTATCGTGGCGTTGCTGGAACGCGAGGGCGAAGCCATGCTCAGCGTGGGCCGCACCTGCGTCCTGGCGTGGGAGATTGTGAGCCTGTTGCGGGAGTACAACGAGCTTCTGGAACGATCGGGGCTACCGTCGATGGAAGTCGGGTTGGGCATCGCCTGCCAGGATTCGCCTCCGCTCTACCTGATGGATGGCGAGCATCGCATCATGATTTCCGACTCGATCAATGAGAGCGACCGTCTTTCCTCCTGCAACAAGCGCGTCCGCAAGAAACTCGCACCCGATGCCGGACTTTTCCAGGTGTACTCGGTGCAGATCGGAGGCGGCAAAGATGACAGCGCGAGCGCCGAAGAGGGAATTGAAGAACTGCGCCTCAACTACAACGTGGGTGGGATCTGTCTGAGCGAAGCGGCCTTCCGCAAACTGCAGCAGGAAATCTCGCTTTCCGCCGCGACACATAATCGGAACGATGCTGGATTGAAGGGACTGTTTAGCGGACGTTGGATCGACGAGCAGTGCGAGTTCTTCGTCGGCACGGTTCCGATTGCCAACGGTGTATTTCGCAAGATTGCCATTCGTAAGAGCCGCATCGCTCAAGTCGATGTCCGCGATCTGTCTATTTTGCAGTGGACCGACCGCTGGTATTACGAAGTCTGCGCGAACCCTGCCGTATACGCTGCCTTGTCGGGCGAAAAATCCGCTTCGGCGCTCTAGGGTTTAGATCAGAGTTCAAATCAGGGTTCAAATCGCTCAGAAATTGCGCTGAACTTTAAACGGAATCTCCACTACCGCCTCGAGCGCCACCGGTTTACCAGCCTTGGTGGCGGGCACGAATTTCCAGCGGGCCAGGGCCTGCGCCGCGTAGGAATCCAGACGGGAGTCGGGGCTGTCGAGGACGCGAATATCGGTGACCTTCCCCGTAGCGTTGATCACCGCATAGAGCGTGACCATACCGTGCACGTTGGCGCGAATCAATTCCAGCGGATAGCCGGGATCCGATTTTTCGGTCAAGACCGGCGTCAGCAAGTCCCCATCTTTTTTCCCGTTGTCGAGTTCCGCAAACTTCATCACCCAGCTGCCGGTTGTGGAATTCAGATTCGGCATGTTTAGCCTCATCTCATATAAACGCTTGCCGTGAAAAACCTGCCGTTCCACATCTGTAATTTTGTCGTCGGAAACCACGGACGCAGCGCGCGAGCCAGGCCGGGGGCCGGATGATGAAAGGCTAGCCATTCCGCGGCCGTCGTCTTCCCCTGCGCCGACGTGCAAGCCCGCTGGTAGAGAGCCGTTCTTGCGACCGCCGGCACCTTGCTCTGTAGATTTCGACCCTGTCAAATCAGGTGCTCCCGAAGCGCCCGGTTTGCCCTGTGGCGTCGCGGAAAATGCGCCGCGGCGATTGCCTCCGGGGACAGCCACCGGCCCGGTAGGTGCGACGGGATGAATCCCCAAGGCGACCAGCCTGCCGCCCGCGTTCGTGCCGCCTCCCGCAGCGACGCTCGGCGGAGGACCGACGGGTTGCACGCCACCGCCCGGCAGATGTCCTTTGCCGCGGGTTGCCAGCGAGCGTTGTTCCGGCAGGGTGAGCTGCGGAGCCGGGGCGACCACTTCACTCGGGCCAATGTTCATGAGCCCGACCGGCCGTTTCGATTGCGTCAACTCGGGAGGCGGCGCGATAACATCCGATTTCATGGCCGCTCGAACCACACTGTCGGGCGCAAACTGCACGTCCGGCGCAGGCGCCACTACCTGCGCGTCGGGCGCGACCATGCGGGTCATTGGGGCTCGCGTGGCATCCAGCGGGACCGCCGGAACGATGGATCCCGTGGCAACGATGTTGGGCAGGGCAACGTCGTGGTTGAGCTTGAGATCGGGCGGCACGACAATCGTTTGCGATCGGTTATCGGCTTCCCGCGGAACCGAAAGGATGGGCTGCTTCGCGTAGGCGGGATCTCCCTTTTGCGTCTTCGGCGCCGGGGATGCGCCCGTGTCGAGTCGTGGCAGATATTCCTGTGGGGTATAGGTTACGAGGGACGACTTGTCAAAGGCGCGATCCAGAATTTTTTGCTGGCGAATCCAGGAGAGCGAAATTGTCCAGATGAGGGCCACCGCCGCCGCGTGTAACAGGGCGGACTGCAGGAAGCGCCTCCACGGCAGTTCCTGCTGGACGAAGACGTCCCGCCACAGGCCGAATTCGCCGTCCGATTGCTCCGGGCTAAGAGCTGCGCGAACCTCGCTCCGGAATTCCGGGCTTGCGGGATCGCGTTCCACCAAAAGTCGTAGCAGTCTTTTCCCCAGGGATTCCATCTCGCTCCAAAGTTGTGGTCTAGCTAACTCCTGTTTCCTACTGCGACGATGCCCCGGAAGGCGGGATCCTAGGCGCTTTTACTTGCTCGCCACGGATGGCTACTCTGTACAAAGATTATAGCTGACGGCTGGGTGGTCGCTTGCCGGGATCGTTCATCATCGTTAATCATTCAATGTTCATCCGATGCATCCTGATCATTGACCGTTATACTCACCCGTTATACTGACTGTTCCGAGAAGAGCATGCCAATCCGCAAAACCCGTTTCCGCGCGTCGCAACTTTTGTGTTTTGTCCTGATTGCTTTGATGCCTGCCGGCGCGACGACGAAGCCGCGTCTGCAGAACTCAGATGGGCAGGACAGGGATGCGCAGAACAATGCGCAGAACAATGCCCCGAGGCCACCGGTTCCCGGAGCGGAGTACTCCGGCATGTACAGTTTTTTGCGCGACGGCGAGTTCGTGCAGATTACGGTCGAAGACCAGGGACACGTCACCGGCGTTGTTTCACGTTACAGCGATTCGGAAAACGATCGCGGCGATTTTCTGGAGCACTTTTTTGCGTCGGGGAAGCTTGACGGAAATCAACTCACCTTTACGACCAAGACGGTGCAGGGCGTATGGTACGAATTTCGCGGGACGGTCGAGCGCGGGGAGGGCAAGAGCCGGGGCGATGAAGCGTATTACACACTGAAAGGGACTCTCATCGAGAACACAACCGACGATGCAAAGAAAACCTCTTCGCAATCGAGCGACGTTGCGCTCAAGAGCTTTCCGCAGGATCTGGCGCCGCCTCCACAACAGCCAAAGAAGTAAGGCGGCAATATTCCGTCCTGGGCGTGGGTGAATTTCGCAATGGGGAGTCTGGTAGTGGTGCAGTTTGAAATTTGCGGTCCTTCAGCGGCTAAGAGCCGCAATGAAAATACGATGCTTACGGCGCGGCCGAAGCCGCGCCCTACCCAAAACCCTTCGAGGCAGGGTTTTTCTGGTGGCGTTAGACGGGGCAAGCCCCGTCTCTACACGTTTGCAAAGCTCGCAGTGAGCGTGGTAGTGTCGGTGCTTCCGAGACATTCGCTTCCGCCTGCGAGGGGCGAGGCCAATCGCGAGTTTCTGAGAAGGGCTCGGCCCCGGCATCGGTGAGTCGAATCGTCGAAAGTCGAATCATCAACAACGAATCATCGAACAACGATCACCTATCTCTCGAACCGTCGCCGAACATTGTTCGAACCACCTATCACTATCAAAGGAGCGCTTATGAAGAACAAGGTGTTGCTGGTAGTCCTCATGTTGGCTTGCGTGTTGCCCGTCGTGGGCGAAGACAAGGAAGAGAAGGTAGACGACCGCATCATGCATTCCGCGACCGTGTTCAAGGAAATCCTCGGCATGCCGGATGGAATTCCGAAGGATCTGTTGAATAAGGCGTATTGCGTCGTGATCTATCCGTCGGTAAAGAAGGCAGCGTTTATCGTCGGCGCCAGCTACGGGCGGGGACTGATCACGTGCCGCAAGGGACCTGCTTATGGGGGTGGCTGGAGCGCACCGGCGATGTTTGCTCTGGAAGCTGGGAGCGTGGGTTTCCAGATCGGCGGACAGGCCACCGACTTTGTGCTTCTGGTGATGAATGACTCGGGCGCCAAATCCGTGCTGTCGAGCAAAGTGAAGCTGGGTGGGGATGCATCCATTGCGGCGGGGCCGGTGGGACGCGACGCTGCCGCGGCAACCGATATCGTCCTGAAAGCCGAAATCTTGTCCTGGTCCAGAGCGCAGGGGGTGTTTGCGGGAGTGTCGCTGGAGGGTTCGACTTTGCGATCGGACGACGGAGCCAATAAGGAGCTTTATGGACAAGAACTGAGCGCCAAGGAGATCGTGCGGGAAGGAAAAGTGCCACCACCGGCATCAGCGCGAGGCCTGTTGGCGATCCTTCGGGCAGCTTCTCCACACCACGTGGGCAAGTAATCCCAGCCCGCTAATACAGCGACCAGTGCGATCGCGGAAGTGAAGTGACACGCGTGCGCTTCAAGAATCCCCCGGCTTGAGCTTATGGCTCTTCCGGGGGTGTTTTTCCCCCCGCCACAGGTGAAAATTTCACCTATAATCCACTACCTGGAAACGACTATGGGCCCATCTCTCCGAGGCGACACGAACGGAACCGCAACGGAACAGTATTCGATAGCAATGCTGTTCAACCACCTGAACTTCCCGACTCCCGGATCCCAACCTGAACGACGTCGGAACCTTTGGCAAGTCCCTGGGAACGTTTGCGCCTGGCCCGGGTGAAGCCCGTTTCACCCAGCTAGCATTGCGGTTTGACTTCTGAGTCCGAGGTGAAACTGAAAACCGGGATTTAGTGGTGATCACCAAGAAAAACTCATAGTGGCAATCTCCACGCGATAATAGAGTTTGTGTCGTTTAGGTTTCGTTGAAAACAGAGAACTTCTTGGCTTCGTTTCGTAATCTGCCTTGCTTAGCCGACTACGAGATGCGCGGCTTCGCGCGCTATTACCCTGGCAATGTTCCGCGTGATGAAGAGGATCGCCGGCGCCCACAATGGTATTTTTGCGCGCTTTTCCCGAACTCCTTTTGGTCCGGTGTACCCTCACACTGAAAACAAGACAGTTATTGGGTTCGTTTCGTAATTAGCCTTATACATCATCGCCGGGAATGGCCTTCGGCGTCTCAAATGCCACAGGAACCGTGTTCGTCATCCCGGTGTCAGCGAACTTTTCCAAGACCTCGGGCGAACTTGACGCCGAACCCCCTTCTCTACGCTTGGGACTCGTCATCCATTTCGTCTTGCTATGTCTGCAGTCCGAAAGAGGAGAAAAAACTGGCAACGAGCACGGTAGACATTTACGTACCTAATAAACGTAGGGGAATATAAAGCGAACGTCAATAGCACGCTGCGATTTCTTGCCAACGGATACGTCGGCGGTTGCGAGATCGCCGCGGGCAACATCGAAGAACGCGTGCGTTCTCGAAACCTGGTAGAGAAACGGAAGTATAAACAGGAAAAAAGAAGGATAGCTCGACAAAGCGAGGGACCTTAAATTACCCGCCCAGGTCAGAATTCTTTAACCCTGGCCTTCTGCTTGGCGACCAGGCGCTGCATGAACTTGGGACCGTCTTTCTTGTAGGTTTGCACACCCTCAGACAGGAGCAGTTCGCAGATCTGCGAACTGCTCCTCGCTTCACTGTTTGCTATTTCCTGGATCTCGTTCTTCAGATCATGCGCAGTCGGCCGAGATTAGGTGGCTCAAGCAGATGAGAACGCAGCTGACGAAAATCTGAGCCCGACCGAAGGCAAGAAGCGGAACCGAAAGCGACATTGGGTTCGCCGTTTCTTCGGTGTACCATTGCGGCCATGAAGAAGGGAACTGCGCCCAGGTCTCGTCGTCGGTCACGACAGCCGTTAGGTCGGAAGACTTTTGTCTACCTGACGGAGGAAGAGAGGACTCTCGTCGACCGAGCGGCCGCCGCAGAACGTAGAAGCGTCAGCAGTTTTGTTGCGAATGCAGCAGTGGAAGCAGCGGAACGAATCGTCGACCGGCGCCCAAAGAAGAGCTGAGTTTTTTTATTGACATATAGGTACCATTAAAGTACCATTACACTACCACACGTCGGAGGACCTCTAGATGAAATCCGAGAATTCGCCCTGTCAGAAACTCATAGCACTAAACCGCAAACACGCAAGAATGCGTTGGGCAACCCTCCTTAACCACGTTCATTTATCTACTCTCAAGGAACTGTCCATGCAGTTTGGATTTTCTCTCGCGCTGGGAGACCTTATGTTGCTAGAGGGGCGATGGTATGTCACTCATACTGGTCTCATACGATTAGCACGGTGTAACCGCTGTGCGGGGATTCATGTTCGGCCTGTGCCGGAATTCTCTGATCCTTCCACCCAGCGCTGGGCTTTTGAAGCCACTGTCTACAAATCTCGAACCTGTCGAGGCTTTGTCGGTTTCGGTGACGCCGACCCGTCCAATGTCTCACAGCTCGTCCGTGGTGCCGAAATGCGCGTCGCCGAAACGCGAGCCGTCAATCGCGCCCTTCGCAAAGCCTACGGTATCGGTCTCTGCTCGGTCGAAGAAATCGGGAGGATTCCGAATCCGGCAGAAAAGTTTCCTCCCCAAAAGGCGAATGGAGGCAACGGCGCGGGCCCCAAAGTTCGCGACCGTCTCTGTCAGATCATCCGTCAGCACAAGCTCGATCCCGAACTCGTAAGAGCCTATGCGGTGGACTTCTGCGGCACGAAGACGCTCCGGGAGGCCACCCGCGAGCAGGTTGAGAACTTCGTCCAGCAACTGGCCGACTGGGCCGAGAAGGACCGAAATGGCCTGCTCTGCCAACTCAACAGCTACTCGCATTCGAAACAGGAGGTGGTCGCATGAAACGCCAAGTCCCTGGCCTCGCCGAAACCGCCCGCGATTCTCGTCCGGAGATTCCCGACGGAATCTTCCTCGTGCGCGTCGATGGCGCGCAATTCCGATGGCACGCTCACAAACCCTTCTACGTCCTCCGACTCCACATCCTTGAACCGAGTGCCTCTGCGGGTCAACCCATCGTGGGTCGACTGTACTGTACGCAAAAAGCGATGTGGAAGCTTGGGTGGTTCCTGCGGGATTTTCTCTATGACCCGGAACTTCTGGCCCACGAAGAGGTCGACGAGAAGGCTTTGCCCGGACTTCGCGGCGTGGTGAAGATCAGCCACACCGCGATGAACGGCGTTTCGCTGATCAACCTCGACGGTTTTGCTCCAGCCAGCCAGTGGGAAGAGCTGTGCCCACCTCCGGTTTCGAGTGCTTCTCGCTCCAACACCGAGGAGGCGAGCCGATGACCTATTCCTATACCCAGATCAGCCAATACCTCAGCTGTCCGCGCCGCTACCGGCACCGTTACCTCGACGGTTGGCAAGAGAAAGACACGCGCGCGCCCATGCTCTTTGGCCGCGCGTTCGAACAGGCCGTCGCCGCTCTTTTTCGCCGTGAAGACCCGGCGGCTGTTCTGTTCGAACGATGGAGCGAGTGCAAGGACATGGGCCTGACCTACTCCGGCAACGACACTTGGGATCGTATGCTACAACAAGGCATCCAGTTGCTCGAGCGCTTTGCTCGGGATGGCCGTGTTCGCATTCGACGGCCTCGTTCAACCCAGCAGATTCAGTTCAATCGGACCCTCGGGTCCGGCAACGATTTCCTCTCCTACATCGACGCCATTGGTGAACTGGACGGCACGCAGTGCGTTCTAGAATGGAAGACTACCTCCGCGCGATATCCGGAAGAGCCTGCAGGCATTTCTGCCCTAGATCCGCAACTCGTGTGCTATTCGTGGATGTCGGGGATCAACGAAGTTGCCCAAGTGGTTTTCGTCCGCAAGCGACTGGTCGAAATTCAGTACCTCCGGGCCACCATTTCTGAAGAGCAACGGCAAGAGTTCGCGACCCTGGTCGATGATACCGTCAACCGGATCGAATCGGGACTGTTCCTGCCGCACAGCGGCATCCGCTTTCCACAGAATCCGTGCACAACCTGCCCCTTCATCGGGCTCTGCCTCGACAAGCCCGAATTGGTCGAGGCCGGCCTTGTGCGCAAACCTGGAGTCGACTTTGGTCTGTTTGACGAACTTGTTTACTAGATATCCGCCGATGCCACCTAGACTCAATCGCAAGCGAGCGCTCTTTGTCCTCACCAAGATCGACGAGATCCTGGCGTGGGAAACGCAGAAAGAGGCAGAGCGAGATACCCGTTTCGTGGACCTTGGCAGGTACCTGTGCGAAGTGCGCGCGGGACAGTACTGGCGGCTGGGGAACCTAAAGTCGTTCGATGAATTTCTGGCGAGGCGTTTTCCAGATTCACGCCGGACAGCTTACTATCTGATGTCCATTCACGAACACTTGCCGCCCCAGATCCGGCGGGAGTTGAAACAGGTGGGCTGGACAAAGGCGGCGGAGTTGACCAAGGTCGCGCGCTCGGACGGGAAGGACTTCGATTGTGCAGCATGGATGCACAAAGCACGTTCCTTACCCCGGGATCAGTTCAAACGCGAGGTGGACCAACATCTCACGGGCAAGGACAGCGAACCGACGGAGATCGTCTATTTCAAGTTCTACCAGAGCCAGATCCCAGTGATTGAGCAGGCAATCGAGACGGCAGCACTGATGCTGGGCACGGACAAATCGCGTGGCTACTGCCTGGAAATGATCTGTGCGGATTTCCTCGCGGGCGCGCACCTGGATAATGGCGACCCCGAGATCCTGCTCAACTCCATCTCCCGCTACTACAAGTTTTTGCCCGGCGAACAGCAGCAGGCTTTCCTCGAAAACCTCAGTCAGAAGGCGTCCTGAGAATGATTCGTCCAAAAGCCGCCCGCTTGCGGCTGGATCCATTGTCGTACGAAAGGCTGCGCTGCGCCAGCAGATCCTGCGTCGCGACGGCTGGAGATGCCAATCCTGTGGCACGATGTCGAATCTTGAGGTGCATCACAGGGAGTTCCGCAGCCATTCCGGAGCCGACTCAGAGGAGAATTTGATGACGGTGTGCACGGCATGCCACGCCGGAGTGCACCGCTGCTAAGGCGACGACGTGCGCACGAACGGCAGGGGGGCTCGATTCCATAATCGTAGAAGTGGTTGAGGCTTGGTAGTTCGGATTGAGCTATCACCGAATCACATCCCGAGAATAGCAAGTGAGGAGCCGTCAGGGGAAGCAATGCCTGCGGAGTGAATTTTTAAATTAGTATTTCCACATCCTGACCTCATTCCCACTGCTCCCGAATTGAACTTCGTCCATGAGTTGGCGGATCAGGTAAACGTCTCGTAAGTGATCGGCCTGCAGGTTTTCGCCCCGCTTTGGACCGGGTAGTTGATCCGGACTGAACCCAAGCCCGGGGTCGGTGCCATGGCCTCCTCGACCGCCAACGCGACCTCGCTTCTGTTCGGGGACATCCAAACGCGCAAAGGTTCAGATATCGCGTCCACAACAGCAGCGATGGAGCGCACCGGCGATGTTTGCGCTGGAAGCCGGGAGTGTCGGTTTCCAAATTGGCGGGCAGGCTACGGACTTTGTGCTCCTGGTGATGAATGACTCAGGCGCCAGATCGGTGATGTCGAGCAAGGTGAAGCTGGGAGGAGACGCGTCTATTGCGGCCGGGCCGGTTGGACGCGACGCTGCCGCCGCGGCAACCGATATCGTCATGAAAGCCGAGATACTGTCCATTCCAGAGCGCAGGGGGTGTTTGCGGGAGTTTCGCTGGTGGGTTCGACTTTGCGATCCGACGACGGAGAAATAAGGAGCTTTACGGACAAGAACTGAGCGCCAAGGAGATCGTGCGAGAAGGAAAAGTGCCGCCACCGGCATCAGCGCGAGGCCTGTTGGCGATCCTCCGGGCAGCTTCTCCGCACCACGTGGCCAAGTAGTTCCAGCCGACTAATTCAGCGATCGGATGCGATTGCGGAAGTGTAGTTGACACGCGTGCGCTTTTACGAATCCCCCGGCTTGAGCTTAGGGCTCTTCCGGGGATGTTTTTTCCCCGCCGCAGGTGAAAATTTCACCTATAATCCACTACCTGGAAACGACTATGGGGCCATCTCTCCGCGGCGACACGAACGGAACCGCAACGGAACAGTATTCGATCGCTATCGTCACCATGAAAGAAGCGTCCTTTCCTGCGATCCGACGCCTCCTGGCGCCCCACCTGAGCACCGTTCTGGCAAGCACCCAAGCACAGATCGAGGCCGCGGTCCATGACTCCGGCGTGCACGGGATCGTGTTCGACCTCGACTGCATTGGCGAGGGAGCATCCGACGGCATTGAAGTCCTGCAGGAAATCCGCAAGTTGCGCGAAGACATCGCGTTGGTGGCGATTACGGAATCGACCAGCGGCGAGATAGCTCTGAAGGCGAGCCAGGCGGGCGCAGACGAGTTTTTCGTCAGCCCCATGGATTTCAGTCAATTAGGCGAAGTATTGTTCGGAGCCATTGAGAAGCGCGCGATGCAATCCGAAGGGCGGCGACTGCTTTCCCAAATGGAGAGCAAAGCAGCCTTTTGCGGAATGATTGGCGGCAGTGAACCGATGCAAAAGGTGTACCAGGCGATCGAGGCAGTCGCGGGCAGCAATGCCAGCGTGGTGATTCGCGGCGAGAGCGGCGTCGGCAAAGAATTGGTCGCCCAGGCCATCGTTCAATGCGGCGAACGGCGTGACAAACCGTATGTCTGCCTGAACTGTTCCGCTATTCCGGAGACGCTGGTTGAATCTGAGCTTTTCGGCTATGAAAAGGGCGCTTTCAGTGGCGCCGATAGCGCTAAGCCGGGCTTGATTGAGCTGGCGCACACCGGGACGCTTTTTCTGGACGAGATTACGACCCTCAACCTTGGCTTGCAGAGCAAGCTGCTGCGCGCGCTGCAGGAGCGGTCGGTGCAGCGACTGGGGGGAAGAGCCGCCAAAAAGATTGATTTCCGACTCATTACCGCGACCAACGACGATCTGGAAGGCGAGGTGAAAAAGGGCCGGTTTCGTGAGGACTTGTTTTATCGGATCAACGTTGTCCCCATCATGGTCCCTCCCCTGCGCGAGCGCCCCGGGGACATTCCCACGCTGGTCGAGCACTTCGTCAGGCTATATTGCACCGCCAACAAGAAACCGCTCAAACAGTTGCAACCGGAAATCATGGAGATTCTGGAGGGTTACTCCTGGCCGGGCAATGTGCGCGAGCTTGAAAACGTGCTCCAGCGCCTGGTCATCATGAGCGATGGCCCGGTGATCGCCGCCCATCATCTGCCGCAGCACCTCCTCACTTCGAGCGCGGCTAGTCACGAGGCCATTCTGATCCCTGAAGGAGGAGTAGATTTCGACGCCGAGATGGAAAAGATCCAGATCGCCTACCTCAACGCCGCCCTTCGCCGGACAGATGGAAGGAAATCCGCGGCCGCCACTCTGCTGCACATGGATCCGCAACGGATGAAGTATCTGTGCCGGAAACTGAAGCTTTAGGCGGTCACTTTGGTTAAAAATTAACCTAACGATAGTAAATAATTAACCAAAGGCAAATTTTCACCTGTCGGAAGCGATCTTTGAGCCAGGTTGAGACGACGTCTAAGCAATTTTGATTGTTACACTTGGCCTTCCTCATCGAGAGCGCTTCCACTTTGGCATGCCTCTTGCATTAAGTAAGAGCAGACGGCGGACGATAGAAGGTTCCCGCAGTCGAGATTTCAGAATCAAAAAATCCCACGGAGGAACAACAACAATGACTATCGAAAAGAAATCGTTGATCAGCAGCCTGAGCACAACCAAGAAAGCCATCCTGGCGACAACTCCGGCGAACTCGGCCAAAGTGGCCGGACATGCTTTCGCGGCAATGACTGCCAAGACTGCAAAGACTGCGAAGACCGCAAAGACTGCGAAGACTGCGAAGACCGCAAAGACCGCAAAGTTTGCCAAGGGTTTGCGCTAAAGCGAGTTGCCGAACTCTGAGGAGGGTTCACCACGATCCCTCCTCAGTCTCGGTTGTGGCCCAACCTCACCAGACTTTTCGCAGTACAACCTCGCGGAAGGTCCTCCAGGTAAATCCAACAATGCTTTGCCTTCTGACTTGGATTTTTGCGTCTCCCGACATTCCTGACCGCAGCATTCCCCCGGTATTAAAAACCACAACCGTTGCCACATAATAGCTCGGGGGAGCGATCCCTTTGTATTTCTCCTCCTCCACAAGACCGGGAGCGAGCAATGAGGAAGCAGGCGCAATGGAGCTTACGTAGCCTCGAATGGGCTGAAATGAGGACTCCAGTTTTAAGGACGCTGGAGCGCCGGTAACAATTTGATGGACCTGGAACTCAGGGACGAAGATTAGCGCCTTGAGCGTTCTGGCGTCATCTACATCGGCTAACACCTCTCCTTCCTGGACAAACGAACCCAAGCGGTCCCGGAGTCTGGGTGTGGCCACGACGCCTGAAATTGGGCTCGCGACCTGGAGGGCGGCGACCTGTTCTGAAACCGACCGGGAACGTCCGGTCTGAGACACACGCTCGGCTCGTGTGATCCCGACGTTGGCGTAATTCATTTCAGCCTGACGGGCCTGGGCTTCCGCGCTGCGGAGACTGGCCCTGGCGTCATCGGCCTCGGTTTCGAGATGCACGTCGCGTAGAAGGAACAGGGGAGTGCCGGCCGCTACCGGAGTCCCTTCGTCGGCCAGAACTTCTGTGATCTGTCCGGGCACGGCGGCGCGAATAATCGCGCGCTGTTCAGGTTCCATAAAAAAACGCCCACCTACAGTTTCGCGCCACACGGGCGCGAGCAGGACCAGGGCGGCCGCCAGGGATACAGCTACAGCTTTGTACGGTTGGTTCCGAATCTTCTGTTGTTTATCCAGATAAAAGCCTTTCATAAACCTCACCGAGGAGCGCAGCCGCGCTCTTAAGATCAGAAATGCGAGAAGGAGCGCGGGCAGGAATCCCCACTGCGGGTTCGAGCGGGAGAAGATGTTGTAGACAAAGCGCACTACGGCAAACAGAACGAGGTAACTGTATAAGCCGGAAAGCACGGCATAAACCACGAATAGCCAGCGCCGCCGGGGGCGCACGTAAGGGACATCCACGGGCAGCCGGAACACGGTACGCCTCACCCAGCTTGAAAGATACTCAGTTGAATCCTCCTTAATCGACGGGAGACCAATCAGCTCCCCAAGGAGATAGTAGCCATCGAGCTTGATCAGCGGGTTCAAGTTCATGAGAAACACAGCCACACCCGTGATCAGCATGATCTTGTATGCGAAGTCGTGGATCGGGACACCCGCTGGAGTTGCCCACCACACGACGCTCGCCACGGAACAAAACATGAGTTCAACCCATATTCCGGCGAAGATGGCGGCGACCCGTGGCCACTTACCTCCATATACGTAGACTTCGCCGACATCGCAAAAGAAGGCGGGGGAGAGATAGACCAGCATGAATCCCATGCTGTGGACGGCGCCGCCGAAGTGCTTGCAGGTCAGGCCGTGCGCGCATTCGTGAAAGTATCCCAGTCCACAGAACAACAGCCAGAACTCGGCCAGGTCGGCCGCACTCTTATCGGTAAATGTGTAATACCGTAACGTGTCGCGCCAGATCTCACTCCATCCGCCTATGAAGATGAGCGCCATGATCGCGAAGACTCCCAAGGTCAGAAAGGTGAACCATTTTGTGTAAATGAAGCTCAGGCGGTCATGTAGTCGCGTCAGGTAATTGTCGGGATCCCAGGTGGAGAAAGTCATCATCGCAAGATTTATGTCTTTGGCCCGGCGCCGGCGCTCGTCCGCCTGTTTCTCGCCAGCGGTGGTGCTTAGCTCCAGAGTCGCCCTGTACCACATCCCGCATTCATCGAGTGGGTCGGCAAACTCCCGAACTTCGTCTGCGGTGAAAGCTATGCCTGTCTCTTTAAGGAAGAGTTCTGCGACATCCTGGTAGGAACGTGCTCCGTTGAAAAGTTGCACCAGCTTCCATTGCTCTGGAGTGAACCGCATAATAAAACTGCCGCCGGAAACCATGGCGACGATGGTGGGGACTCCGTCCTCGAGTTGCTCGCGCGCGATCAGCTTGGGATGGAGGCGACGGAAGGTCTTGTCGAGCCTCCTGGCGGGCAGTTCGGGGAGCGCGACGTTGAGGACTTCGGAAAGATTCATTGCGGGTTCCGCAGGCGGATGTTGGCGGTCATTCCCGGACGCAGGCTGGTAGATGATCCCCGGAGTTCGGCAGTGACGTCAATCGTGTCGCTCGACGGGTCAACAACCGGACTCACCAGCATAACTCTGGCTTCATGGACTTCGCCCTGAGTTGCAGATGTCACTACGATGAGCTCGGTACCTTTATGCACGCGGCCCAGGAAGGATTCCGGCAGCGCGAACTTCACGCGTAACGGCGAGACTGCCGAGATCCAAAACAGGCGATCATTCTTTGCCACTTCCTGCCCGACATGAAGATAGCGTCGGGCGACAACTCCATCAAATGGAGCAGTAATTGTGGTTTTTTCCAGTTCAAGCTCGAGCGATTTGAGAGTCTCCTGCGCGTATTTCATGTCCTCTCGTTGGCGCTCGACCTCGAACTCGGTTGCATCAGCTTGATATTTTGCCTTCTCCTCCTGTTCCTTGGCGATGATGTGCGCCTTCCACATCTCCTCGGACCGGTCGCGCTCCGCCTGCGCTACCTTGGCGCCCGCCTCCCAATTCTTAAGGTCCGCTTCGGAGCTTCGCGCCTTGGCGGCGGCAGCATCCCTCTCGGTCGTCAACTGGCGATCGTCAAGCTTGGCCAGAAGTTGACCCTTCTTTACGGATGCGCCGGTCTCGACGAAAACTTCGACCACTACTCCGTCGCGCTGGGCCGCCAGTTCAACCTGGTTCTCCACCACGATCGGTCCCGATGCGATGTAGTCTGTGGGCGTGGGCGCCCTTTCGGTGGGACTGCCAGGCTCGGCAGCAGCCTGTGCAGCGACGGGCGCAGCCGCCCGTGTAAGCGTGGGGTTGGAACTGCACCCGGGCAGCAGAACAGTTACAGCGAAGATTGCAAGTAGCGCCAAGCCCGAAAACTTCTGCATCACTGGCTCCAAGGAATCAATTTCTCATTACCAGCCAAACTTACCAGCCAAACCACGACCATAACTTCGTCCAGATCCACATCGCAGTGCCGCGAAAAAGCACATAGCCGGCGGGATGCCAGCCCACGGACACCTTCCCATGTCCCTGCATGCCTGGACGGATCCCCTCCTGGTTGGGCAAATTGTTGGGCACATTCACGCGAGCTATAAAGACGCGATGCTCCGCCTGCACCTCGCTCTCCGGACTAACGACGGTGACGTCACCTCGAAAAGTCTGCAGCGGAAAGCTTTCGAGCTTGATCGATGCGGGTTCACCGCTTTGGAGCAGCGTGGCATCATCCTCAGGAACGGCCACGTCCACCGTGACATGCGAAGTTTCCATAAGCTCCGCAAGAGTATCGCCATGCATCAGGCGACGACCCACAAAGTTTTGTACTTCCGGTGTGGTCACAACCCCGTTAAACGGAGCTCGTATGGTGGTACGATCCAGCAGTTCGCGGGCGCGCGTCAACTCCGCCTTAAAGTAGCCGACCTTCACCTGCTCGGTTCCCGCCAGGGTTCCGTCGTTCTGAGAAAGAGCACGGTTCATCGTTGCCATGGCTTCGCTGTATCTGGCCTCCGCGGCGGCCACGTCAGCCCGGTAATTCCAGTCTTCCAATTCGGCAAGCGCCGCGCCCTGATTTACGTAGTCGCCTTCGTGGACGTAGACATTCCTTACCACCCCATCGACCCCAGCCTGCACCCGCGCCGTACGGGCCGGAGCTACGGTTGCCTCTCCCGATACACGCATGGGCAACGGACAGAAAATGAGGAAAAGACCCGCCGCGGCGCCCAGCGCGATCATCAACCCGCGCCGCCACTTTTCCACGGCTAGAAAGCGTTTTTTCCTTTGCAGGAGTGGCTCCAAAAGATTGATGAATGGGACTTCCCGGTACAGCGAAGCATTGCGCAGAGCGACAGTGGCTTGACCGGCCAACACCTTAATCATTTCCAGATGAGCCACGCTGAGAAAATCGGGATCGCTGCTTTCGAACGATAGCACCCCCAGGCGCCCCTGATCGTCGATGAGCGGAAGAGCATAGAACGCCCGCATTCCCGTAGCCGAAAAATAGGCGGCAAACTTGGCCTGGGTTTCGGGTCGCGGGTCGTCAATCTGATCGCCGTGCTGGGTGACGTGTGTTTCCTCATTGGAAATTGACGCCCATTCCAGCATTTTTTGCAGGTCCGAAATGGCAGGGTCGGCGCGATTGATCTGCGTCATGCCCGAGACTGCTTTAAGCTGCAGGGCACCGCGCTGTTCCAGCGCGATCGCCGCACGCTCAAAGGCAATGATCGCCTGGGTGTGGTTTACGACCGCTTGCAGAACGCGGTCAAGGTTGAGGGTGGAGGTGATCTCGGCGCTCACCTGGACCAGGGCTTGCAGGATTTCCACTTTGCGCTCGGCCTGCAGAAGTCCGGCATTGGTAAGCGCGATGGCCGCGGTTTCGGAAATTGAATTCAGCAGGAACAGATGGTCATCGTCGAACGGAGTTCCATCCATTTTGTTGATGGCTTCGATGATTCCGACCTGTTTCTCGTGGGCGACGAGCGGGCAAACGATCACCGAAAATGGTCCGCCCTCTACCGCGGAAGCGTTGCGCTTGGCGAGACGTTCGTCTTTGTCGTCGTCGATGAGCAGGGGCTCGTTTGAATCGGAGACCTCGGCGATATAGCCTTCGCCAGTTCGCTGCGACGAGCCCTCCGCTGCTGTGGGATCATTGCCCGACTGTCGCATGAGCAGTAGCTCGTGCTCATCCTTGACGAACCACAGGTTTACCGCCTGGACGTCCAGCACCTCGCGAATTTTGGAGACGATGAGGGGCTGAAGCTCGTCCATTTCGAGGGTGGAACTGAAGACCTTCTCAAGATCGTAGAGTTGAGTGAGTCGCGAAACGGATTCGAGCAGCGCGTTGCGTTCGTCTTCGTAGAGCATGCCGCTGACCAGTCCCGGTCCGGCATGCTCCGCAAGATTCACCAGGGTTCGAAGCTCCGACGAATCGATCGCGCTTTCGAAAGAGGCGACTTCCAACGCACCTATCAGAACGTCATTCACGATGATTGGAACGTAAGCCAGCGAGACCAGGGTTCGGCGGGCATGGAGGTGGGCGTAGTCCTCGCGGGTCAGCTCGGCGCCGGAAAGCACTAGCGGCTGCTGCTCTTGCGCCAGGGTTCCCAGGGTTCCAGAGTCAGCGGGCACGGTGGGATCATCCAGGGAAATTTCCCCGGCAGTGGCTTTGGAGGTCCACACCGGCGGCACATCGGGCGGATCGCCGGAATCGAGCATATACACTACGGCGGCGCCGTCGGAAACCATTTCGGCAGCCTGTTGCGCCAGGAGCGCGGCTCGCGGAACAGACTCGCGTTCTGCGAGCATTGCGCTCAGTAACCGGGTCGACGCCTCGACGTGTCCCGAGGGTTGCATTCTTGACATTGCTTAGGTTCAGAACGTTACGAGCCACCTTAAGGGAGGGCTTGACTCTTGCAAACTGCGGTTGGTCGCCCGTAACTTGAGCGGCCAACTTTAGCAAACGTGCGGGTCGCTGTCAATCAATTGCACGCGGTGGTAGTGTCCTAATTTCAATCGAAGGAATGCGAATACCAGATTAGGACACCACCCAGGGGGTGGCTATTTCAAGGTGGCCCATCAGCCAAGCATGCTGTTTATGAGGAATATGCTCAATGGGCACTTGACATCCTCAGCTGGCCGCCGCAAAATATCGCCAAATTAGGAAAACGCACATTTCCTCGAAGAGTTGAACAGTCGGCAGTTTATGACGCTTAGCCAGCCGTCGCATTCCTCCCAAAAGAAAGTCAGTCCCGAACAGTGCAAGCATCCCCGGGTGCAGATCGTCTCCCGCGGCGAGGAATCCGAATACGTGGAATGCCAGGAATGTGGGGATGTTTTCGAATCCAGTGAACTGAAGGACATGGCAATCGAGGAGAAGAAAGAACCGGAGGAGGAGTGATCCTTATTCCCTAGTTCCTAGTTGGTGGTGGCTCAGTTTTAAAAAGGGGAAGCGGGCTACGTATGAGATTGCGGAAACAGCAGGTCCTTCGCTCCGCTCAGGATGACAATTTTTAGTGGGTTCGGGTGACAGCGATTTCTTAGTTGGTCTGGATGACACTAAACTGAGCCACAACCCCCTATTTTTATTCCTTGATTTTTATAACAAGGTTTTCCGACCCATCGACCCAAAACCTTTTTCCTGGCGGAATCGCCGTTGTTGCGCTGTATTCCGTGATCACAGCCGGTCCCCGCATCGAGCGGTGAGGGACAAGGTCCCTACGTTCAAACACAGGGGTGGTCACGGTTCTGTCTTGAAAGAGCACGGGAGCGCGTTCGACCGGCGCCACATGTGAGGACGGCCTGTGCGCCGCTGGCCGCTCAACTTTGGATATGGAAGTTGACTGCAGAGTGGGCAAAGAAACGCGCAAACGAACTCGCAGACGGATCGTTACGAGCTCGATCTCACGTCCCTCATGGTGATATCCGTAACGGCGCTGATGTTCATCATGGAAGCGCGCGGTCACGTTCTCCTTATCTGCATCTGTGGTGGGAACGTTGAGTTCGTAGCCTTGACCGCGATACCGCAGATCAAGACTCCTTTCATAGTGAAGAGCGCCGTGCCACCGTTCGGCGCGAAATTCTTTTTGCGCCGCCACCTCCAGCTTGCGAAATTCTTTCTGGAGTTTCGCTTGCGGCACCGCTGGCCGATCCCCTTGCCGAAGACGATCGGTGAAACGCCAGAGCAGCGTATGCGAATAATCTTTGACCACATCGCTGACCAGTATCCCAAACGCCGAAAGCGCGCCCGGACGCGCCGGAATCATCACTGTCGGTATCGCCATTGCCTCGGCCAGTTCGCAGGCATGCAGACCTCCCGCACCGCCGAACGCCACCAGCGCGAATTCGCGCGGATCATACCCGCGTTCGATGGAAACGATGCGCAACGCCCGCTCCATGTTGGCATTTACCACCCGGACCACGCCGGCAGAAAATTGTTCCAGGCTCAAGCGCGAGCCCTGTTTCTTCAGCCACTGCGAGGTAATGCGCCGAGTTCTTTCGCAGTCGAGCGGAAACTCGCCACCCAGAAAGCGGTCGGGGCGAAGGCGTCCCATGAGCAAGTTAGCGTCCGTCACCGTGGGTTCGGTTCCGCGGCCATAGCAAATTGGTCCGGGATCGGCGCCCGCCGATTCGGGTCCCACGCGCAGCGCGCCGCCGGCGTCGAAGCGGGCCAAAGAGCCGCCGCCGGCGCCGACGGCGTGAATCTCGAGCATGGGAACACCCACCGGCAGCCCGGCCACTTCCGATTGGCCGCCGGTTCGAACCTCATCCTGCACGGCCGCGACATCGGTTGAAGTCCCTCCCATATCAAAGGAGAGAAT
>Ga0182018_10000411_pt1 | contig 56037 bp, 53 predicted proteins | sample 812P2MmetaG_FD_120490 | JGI IMG/M metagenome (GOLD analysis project Ga0182018, IMG submission 120490) | Permafrost microbial communities from Stordalen Mire, Sweden - 812P2M metaG | ecosystem: Environmental > Terrestrial > Soil > Wetlands > Permafrost | place: Sweden: Stordalen | collected... | reverse complement strand
TTGTAAGAGAAGCCTTGGGCGGTGTTGCGGATCCAGGGAGGGAACAGTTCCGCCGCCACCACCCCGATACAACTGAAATAACCGTGTCCGAAAAAGCCGAGCGGCGGTCCCGCGGCGAGCAGCACCAGCGGATTTCTCGCGCACAGGCCATACACCGGCGCCAGCGCGGCCGTGGTGAGTACGAACGTATAGAAAGCCGTGCGCCGCCCCACGCGGTCGGCAGAAAATCCGAAAAGAATGTAGCCGAAGAAGGCGCCGGCCTGCATGGGGACAATCCAAGCCGAGGATTGGACCAGGCTGAGGCCGGCCCCGCCGAGATCAATCGGGCTGGAAAGGTAGGCCGGAATCCAGGTGAACAATCCCCAGTATCCAAATAACAGGCACGAACACAGAGCCGTCAGCAGCACCAGCCGGCGTCGTAAAGGCGGACGCAGAAGCGCGGCGGGCGAACCCGGCGCGAACTGCGCGCTCTTCCGCCAGACTGGCGGTTCCGCAATGCCGCGGCGAATCCACCATGCGAACAGCGCCGGCAGAATCGCCAGCAGGAACTAGGGACGCCAACCCCAGCGAGGCAGCACCAATCCCGCCAGGATCGCCGCCGACAGGTAGCCGATGGCCCAACCGGATTGCATCAGCGCGACGCCTTTGGCGCGATGCCGCGCCGGCCAGGTTTCGGCTACCAGCACCGATCCGGCCGCCCATTCGCCGCCCAACCCGATACCCGCAATGGCCCGCCAGAAGACCAATGCGGTTACCGTGCGCGCCGAAGCGGACAAAGCGGTCAGCATGGAAAAGCAGAGAATCGACCAGACCATCGCGCGTACCCGCCCGTACCGGTCGGAGAGATATCCGAACAGCACTCCGCCCAGCGCGGAGGTCACCATGGGCGCCGCGACGAGCGCGCCTGCCGCGGCCGAGCTCAATTGGAACTCGCTGCGGACCCCGGTCAGGGCGAAGGAGAATAGCAGCACACCATGGCATCGATCGCATACCCAAGGTCGCCGCCAACAGCACCCGCCATTGGTCGCGGCGGATCTCCCGATACCACTCCATGTCCCCCTATTCTCCTCGATCGGGCGACAATCGAGGCATACCGCCTGAGAGTCGCACCTCAGACACGGAACCATCCTAAAATTCCGGCGGCCGCTCTCCGGCGACATGGAAGGCGCGCTCCAATTCGATTGCGGCCCGCACCAGCGTGCCTTCTTCGAAGAGCCGTCCGAGAAGGGTAACGCCGTGGGGTACGCGCCGCGGAGGCGAGAATTTCGGTAGCGGATGGGCCGGGTCCGGAGCCCAATCGCTGCGCGCTTCCGCCACTTCCACGAAGCCGGCCCGCAGCGTGAGCGACGGATGTCCCGTGAAGTTGCCGATAGTCAGCATTTCGTCGCGCAGCGAGGGGATCAGCAGCAAGTCCACTTCCGAGAAAATGCGAGCCATCTCCTGCGCCACCTTGCGACGCATGCGGTCGGCCTGAACGAAATCCACCGCCGACAGAAAACGCGCCTGCCGGAAGAGATTGGGCCACGCGTCGGGCACTTGCGCCTTCAGTTGCGGCAGCCCGCCCGACAGCGTGAGCTCTTCGAAAGACGCGGCGGCTTCGGCGAACAGGATCAACTGCATCGAATCGTACGGCCAGTCGGGAAGCGTCGCTTCGACGGGCGTCATGCCCACCTTGCGGACGGTTTCGAGCGCGGCGCGGTCCACCTCGGTCGCCGGGTTCTCCTTCATCCATGCCGGAAAGTAACCCACGCGGAGGCCTTCGACGGACGCGCCGGCATCGAAGTCCAGGCGGCTCGGCACACTGGCGACGTCCCCGGGGTCGGGACCCGATATGGCTTGGAGCACCAGCATGGCATCCTCCACGCCGCGGGTCATCGGCCCCAGTTTATCGAGCGACCAGCAGAGCGTCATGGCGCCGGTTCGAGGCACGCGGCCGTAAGTGGGCCGCAGTCCGGTGACGCCACAGCGCATCGACGGGCTGACGATGCTTCCCCCGGTCTCGCTGCCGATCGAGAAGCCCACCAGCCCCGCGGCAGTGGCGGCGCCCGGTCCGGCGCTCGATCCCGATGCGCCCTCTTCCAGCAGCCACGGATTCATGGTCTGGCCGCCGAACCAGATATCGTTGAGCGCCATGGCGCCCAGGCTCAGTTTGGCCACCAGCACGGCGCCCGATTCGTACAGGCGCTTCACCACCGCGCCATCCTGGGCGGGCACGCGATTGCGGTAGGGCTCGGCCCCCCAGGTAGTGGGAATGCCGGCCGTGTCCAACAGGTCTTTGACGCCCCAGGGCACGCCGTGGAGCGGGCCGCGATAGTTGCCGGCGGCGATCTCGGAATCGGCCTTCCTGGCCTGCGACAGAGCCAGGTCGCGCGTGAGCGTGATGACGCACCGCAACTTGGGGTCGAAGCGCTGCAGCCGATCGAGGTAGATGTGCGTGAGCCGTTCGGAGGTCAACCTCCGCGTCTCGATCCACCGCGAAAGCCGGGTGAGCGGGGCGAAAGCGATGTCGGCGTCATTGGCGGGCAGCGGTCCCGGATCGTCCTTGCCGCGGACGAAGCGGTCGCGACCGGGGCCGGCCTTCAGGTTGGGCAGCACCGGATCCCAGCGCGTGGCCGGCGCGATGGACGGGTCCAGGGCCAGCTTGCGCGGTCCGGCCCGGCGCTCGTAAAGGGACGCGAGGGTTCTGCGCCAACTGCCGGCCGCCATGTCGCGCTCGGCAGCGGTCATCTCCACCTGGAGGAGTTTTTCCGCTTCGGCGAAGGTCGCGGTCGAAACCGGCGGTCCGGCTTCGGGCGCGGCGCCGAAAACGGGCGGCGCTCCGGGCGGCGGCGCCGCGGACTGTTTCCCGGACTGCTTGCATGCCGCGGCCGCGGCCATCAGCCCGGCCGAGGCGCCGCTCAAGAACTGCCTGCGCGATTTCGACATCGAATTCTCCGAGAGTACATTGTATCCGGGGCGGCATAGCTGCATACTGGTAAGCTCTACGGCAAAAATGGCTGCCTCCAAGGAATTCCGATTAGGTCCCCTGACCGTCCGCGTCTTTACCGACAAGAAGGACATGGGCGCCGCCGCTGCCAGGCAGGCGAGTTCCATTCTCGCGCGGCGGATCCGCGAGGCCGGAGGGGCCCGCATCATTCTATCCGCCGCCAATTCCCAACGGGAGGTCATCGGCGCCTTGGTCCGTCTGCCGGAAATCGATTGGCGATTCGTCGAGGTCTTTCACGTCGACGAGTATGTGGGCCTCTCCGCGTCGCACCCGGCCAGTTTCCGCCGCTGGGTGGCAACCAACCTGGTGGACCGCGTCCAGCCCGGGAAGGTCCATTACCTGGCGGGGGATGCCGCGAATCCCGACGACGAGTGCCGCCGTTACGGGGCGCTTCTGGCGGCCAAACCCATCGACATCGCGTTCCTCGGGTTCGGCGAGAACGGCCACATCGGCTTCAACGATCCGCATGAGGCGGATTTCGCGGACCCGTACCCGGTACGGCGCGTGACGTTGGACGAGCAGTGCCGCCGTCAGCAGGTGGGCGAAGGCCACTTCCCGGATATCGAGTCCGTCCCGGCCGAAGCCCTGACTTTGACGTGCCCTACGCTGGTTTCCGCCGGGGACATTATTTGTTGCGTACCGGATCGACGGAAGGCGGACGCGGTGAAGAACGCGCTGGAAGGCCCGATCGCGCCGTCCTGCCCCGGGTCGATCCTGCGCACGCACGCGCGGGCGTATCTGTATCTCGATACCCTCTCCGCGTCGCTATTGAAGTAGACGGCCGTATAAATCAAATCAAAAAGCCTTATTACCCCGAATAACCTTGGTCCGCGGTACAGAACTTCAGGATGGGCTCCGATTAGATGTTTGTACGAGGACCTGAAAGCGGCGGTCACCCCGCGACGGCGTCCTCCCAAAGAATCGGACGGAGCGAGAAACAGGCATGCCAACTAAGAATACGCCGAAACAGAACGGATCTACCAGGCTGGTCAACGGAGCCCGCAACGACGGGAGCCGGGACGCCAACCGCAGTTCACTTGAGGAATTGGAACGCGTAGCGCGGGCGCTCGAGGGAGGGCGTCTGGAAACCCGCTGCGACCCGGATGCGGCCGGCGCGGAAGGGCGCGATGCGCTGACGGCGGTCAATCGGATTGTGGAGGCCTTGGTGGCGCCGCTCAATGCGGTCGGCGGGCGCCTGGACGACATCGGAAAGGGCGTCATTCCGCCCAAAATCACCGCGACATGGGAAGGCGGCCTCAATACCATCAAGAACAACCTGAATGGCTGCATCGACCAACTGAACCTGGTCCTGGTGGAAATGAACCGGATGTCGGACGAGCACAATAAAGGCGACATCGATGTGGCCATGCCGCTCGACCGGTTCCAAGGCGCATTCCGCGACATGGCGCGCGGTGTGAATGAAATGGTCGCCGGCCACATCCAGGTGAAGAAGAAGGCAATGGCGTGTGTGGATCAGTTCGCCAAGGGCAATTTCGAAGCGCCGCTGGAACGCTTCGCAGGTAAGAAGGCCTTCATCAACGAAGCCATCGAAGGGCTGCGCAGCAACATCAAGCGGTTTATCGAAGACATGAACCGGATGTCGCAGGAACACAACAAGGGCGACATCGACGTGGCCATTCCCACCGACCACTTCGAAGGCGCGTTCCGCGAAATGGCGTCCGGGGTGAACGAGATGGTGGGCGGCCATATCCAGGTGAAGAAGAAGGCGATGGCGTGCGTGGATCAGTTCGCCAAGGGTAATTTCGATGCGCCTTTGGAGCGCTTCCCCGGCAAGAAGGCCTTCATCAACGAAACCATAGAACGGCTGCGCGCCAACATCAAGCGGTTCATCGAAGAGATGAACCGGATGTCCCAGGAACACACCAAGGGCGATATCGACGTGGCGATTCCGCTCGAGCATTTCGAAGGCGCATACCGCGAAATGGCCTCCGGAGTGAATGAAATGGTGGGCGGCCATATCCAGGTGAAGAAGAAGGCCATGGCGTGTATCGCGGAGTTCGGGCGCGGCAATTTCGAAGCCCCCCTGGAACGCTTTCCCGGTAAGAAAGCCTTCATCAACGAAACCATCGAGACCGTGCGCGTCAACCTGCGCGGCCTGATTTCCGACATGGACGAACTGGCCTCCGCCGCGCGCGAAGGCAAACTGGCTACCCGCGCCGACGCCGCCAAGCATGGTGGAGATTTCCGGCGGATTGTCGATGGCGTCAACCAGACCCTCGATGCGGTAATCGGTCCTCTGAACGTTGCGGCGCACTATGTCGACCGCATCTCCAAGGGCGATACACCCGCCAAGATTTCGGACACCTACAACGGGGATTTCAACGCCATTAAACTGAACCTGAACGCGCTCATCGAGTCGATGGAGAGCATCACCGCGGCCGCCGAGTCCATTTCGCGCGGCGACCTGACAGTGCAGATCCGCGAACGTTCGGGCCAGGACAAGCTGATGCAGGCGCTTGGGGCAATGGTAGGCGGCCTGATCAAAGTGGTGGTGGAGATCAAGACGGTTGCCGCGGAAGTCGCCAATGGCAGCCAATCCATGAGTTCGGCCTCCACTCAACTCTCGCAGGGAGCCAACACTCAGGCGGCGTCCGCCGAAGAGGCTTCTTCTTCCATGGAACAGATGGTTTCCAACATCAAGCAGAACGCCGACAACGCACAGCAGACCGAAAAAATCGCCATTCGCTCGGCGGAAGATGCAAAAGAAGGCGGCCACTCGGTAGTGGACGCCGTAAATGCCATGAAGGAGATTGCCAGCAAGATTTCCATCATCGAGGAGATTGCGCGGCAAACCAACATGCTGGCGCTGAATGCGGCCATCGAGGCGGCGCGCGCCGGAGAACACGGAAAGGGATTCGCGGTGGTTGCCGCCGAGGTTCGCAAACTGGCGGAACGCAGCCAGAAGGCCGCTGGAGAGATCAACCAACTCTCCGGATCCACGGTCAAGGTATCGGAAAAAGCCGGAGACATGCTGGAGAAATTGGTTCCCAACATCCAAAGCACAGCCGATCTGGTGAAGGAGATCAGCGCGGCCAGTAATGAGCAGAACACCGGCGCGGAACAGATCAACTCGGCGCTCTTGCAGTTGCAGTCGGTGATTCAGCAGAACGCGTCGGCGGCGGAAGAGATGGCGTCCACCAGCGAGGAGCTGTCGGGCCAGGCCGAAGGGCTCATGGAAACCATCAACTTCTTCGACATTGGCGACCTCGCAGGAAGCGGAGCGTCGCAAGCATCCCGCGAAGGCCGGGCGCCCGTGCGCCAGGAGGCCAAGGGCTCGGCCAGGGGGCTGAACGGCAAGTCCAAACCGGCCGTCCGCGCGGCCGGAACGTCTCCATCCCCGGAGAAGCGGAACGGCAAGTCGGGCGGGTTTTCGCTCGCCTTGAACAGCCATCCGGATCCGGCGGATGAGGGGTTTGAGAAGTACTAAAGCCGCCTCAGGAGACCCAATATGAGCGTGGATGCCATTACGGAAATCAGACAGTACCTGACCTTTAAACTGGATCACGAAGTCTTCGCGCTGGACGTGGCCACGGTCAGAGAGGTTCTGGACTTTACCACCGTCACCAGAATCCCCAGAACTCCCGAGTTCATGCGCGGCGTCATCAACCTCCGCGGCAGCGTGGTTCCCGTCGTGGACCTGCGCCTGGCCTTCGGGATGACGGCCACCGAAAAAACCGTGAACACCTGCATCGTCGTGGTGGAGGTTTGTCTCGAAGGCGAGACCACCATCATGGGGGCGCTGGCCGACTCCGTGGAGGAAGTCATCGATCTGGAGCCGGACCAGATCCAGCCGCCGCCGAAACTGGGAACCTCCATCCGCACGGATTTCATTCGCGGCATGGGCAAGCGGGACACCCAGTTCCTGATGATCCTGGACATCGATCGTGTGTTCTCCGCGGACCAGTTAGCTGGGCTCCAGCTTTCCGGCCAAGCGGCGGCATAGATCATGCACCGAAGCGGTCCCGGACGCGAATCCGCGTGCCGTGCGTTCCCCAAGCCGGGCGCCGTAACGGATCGCGAGAGCCAGGTCTTCCTGCAGCCAGGGGAGTTATTCGTCGCGGACGCGCCGACTCTGGTAAAGACGATTCTGGGATCTTGCCTGGCGATTACGATGCGCGCGCCGCGCCTGGGCGTGGCAGCCGTGACGCATTGCCTGTTGCCCGGCGCGCCGGGAAGGCTGACGCGCGCCGAGTCGCTCAAGTACGTGGACGCCACCATTGGCATCCTGTTCGAAACCTTTGCCTCGCGTGGCGCCCTGCTGCAGGAACTGGAGGTCAAGCTGATCGGCGGAGCCGACAACCTGCTATCGGATGGCGCGCCGGGCCGCTATTCGGTGGGCAGCCGCAACGTGGAGATGGCGTTGAAGGGCATGGCGGAGAGAGGCGTCACACCCGCGGCCACCATTGTCGGTGGCCGGAGCGGCCGGGTATTGGTGTACGACACGGTAACCGGCGAGGTATTCATAAAGCGGCTCTTGCCATCGGCAAGCCGGTTTCGGGAGGATCTGGGATGAATTCCGCGAGCGAGATTACAGTTCGGATCGAGAGCGCGAACAACCAGCGGGTGTTGCGCGTGGCAGGCCCCGTGGACCTCGCCAATGCGGCCGCGCTGCGCCAGGCGCTGGTGGACGTGCTGGCGGACTCGGACGCCGGCTGCAGCGCGATCGTCGATCTGGCCGCCGCCACGGCGGTCGATTTCAGCGGGATGCAGTTGTTGTGTTCCGCGCATCGCTCGTTTCGCGAGCGCGGATCGGCCATGAGCTTGCGCGATGTGCCCGATTGGCTTCGCCAAGCCGCCGCGGCTGCCGGATTTACCATGCCGACGTTGGCGTGCCGCTACCGGCAAGGCGACGACTGCCTGTGGCGGGACTGAGGAGCGTACCGTATGACGGACCGACACGTCGAGGCATATCGCGAAGAGGCTTCCGAGTTGCTGGTGGAGTTGGAGGGTTCTCTCCTGGAACTGGAGGACCGTCCCGGCGACGCGGAATTGGTGGGAAGAGTTTTCCGCGCCATGCATACCCTGAAAGGATCGGGCGCGATGTTCGGTTTCGACGCGATCGCCGCCTTCACGCATGAAGTGGAGACGGTGTTCGATAACGTCCGGGAAGGCCGCATCGCGGTGACTCCCGCGTTGATCGGCGCCACGCTGGCTGCCCGCGACCACATCCAGGCTCTGCTGCGGGTTCCCGAGGCCGAAACCGGCGGGCTCCTCACGCAAGGTAACCGGGTGCTCGAACGCCTGCGGCTGGCCGCGCCCGGCGCCGGAACCGATGAGCCCGATCTCGCTGCCGTTCCCAATCCGGCCGGGGACAACGCGCCGGCCCCGGACCTCTCCAGCTACCGCATTCACTTCGAGCCGCAACCGGATATTCTGCTGACTGGAACCAATCCTCTTCTGCTGCTGCACGAACTTCGCGGGCTGGGCGATTGCAGCGTGGTGGCGCATGTGGACCGGATTCCGGAATTGGACGGCTTCGATCCGGAACAGTGTTATACCTTTTGGGATGCGGTGCTGACCACCGGATCCGGCGAGAACGCCGTCCGCGACGTATTCATTTTCGTGGAAGATCGCGCGCAACTGTCGATCTCGCGGATCGAAGGCGCGGACCGGCCCGATCCACTCCGCTTGGGGGAGTTGCTGGTGGACCGCGGAGCCGTGGCGGCCGAGGATGTCGAACAATGTCTTAGCGGGCGGCCTCTCACCGGGCAGTTGCTGGTGGAGGCGGGCCTGGTGCAACCGTTCCAGGTTGCGGCGGCCGTCCTGGAACAGAAACACCTGACTGCCCTGCGCGACCGGCAGCGCACCACGGAAACCGCGGCGACTCTGCGCGTACCGGCGGCCAAGCTGGACAGTCTGGTGAACGTGGTCGGCGAACTGGTGACGGTGCAAGCCCGTTTGAGCAGCTATGCCCTGTCGTCAGGCGATCCGGAAGTGACTTTCATTTCCGAGGAGGTGGAGCGCCTGGCCGAAATGCTGCGCGAGACCTCCATGAGCTTGCGCATGCTGCCCGTCGGCGAGACCTTTAACCGCTTCCGCCGCCTGGTTCGCGACCTCTCCGCGGAGTTGGGAAAACAGGCGGAATTGACCACTTCCGGAAACGATACGGAGCTGGACAAAACCGTCATCGAACAATTGAGCGATCCGCTGGTGCACCTCATCCGCAATTCCATCGATCATGGAATCGAATCGCGCGAGCGGCGCGCGGCGGCGGGCAAGCCGCCGGTGGGGCGCATCCACCTGTCCGCCACTCACGCCGGAGCCTTCGTCCTGATTCGCATCTCCGACGATGGCGGCGGCCTGAATCGCGAAGCTATCCGGGAGCGCGCCATCGAACGCGGCTTCCTCCGCGCCGATGCGGTCCCGACCGAGGCGCAGCTCGATGCCCTGATCCTGACACCGGGATTTTCCACCGCCAGCACGGTCAGCGAAGTCTCCGGCCGCGGGGTCGGCATGGATGTGGTCCAGCGCAATCTGGACGCCATGCGCGGAAGCCTCTCCATCGCCAGTACATCCGGCAAGGGGACCGTGGTGACGTTGAAAATTCCGTTGACCCTGGCCATCATCGACGGATTGCTAGTGGAAGCCGGCGGAGCCCGCTTCGTGGTGCCCCTATCGAATGTTTCCGGGTGCATGGAGCTGTCGCGTGGAGGAGACCGGGCCGGGAAGCAGTCGCTGGTGAGCGTGCGGGGAGAACTGGTGCCGTATATCCCCCTCCGCGAACGCTTCGGCATTCCCGGTGAGCCCCCGCCCATCGAGCAGGTGATCATCGCCGAGACACACGACGGGATGTACGGGTTTGTCGTGGACCGGGTGATTGGAGACCATCACACGGTCATCAAAAAACTGGGCCGCCTGTTCCGAAACTCCGAGGAAGTCTCCGGCGCAACCATCCTGGGCGACGGATCGGTAGCGCTGATTTTGGACGTCGAACGGCTGGTAGCCGCCGTTCAAGGATGACGTCCGCTCATCGGAACTCTTAGCCCGCTCATCGGGAGGGGCAGCCCGTCTGCAAGAATCGCCTAGGCCTTCCGGGTGTCGACTAACGACACTGGTTTATGCGGGCGATTCTCGGTCTATGTGTGTGTGGTCTGCTCCCTCTCAGTCCGGCCTTCAGCCAGTCGCTCGGAAACGCCGGGACCATTGAAGGAACGGTGGTCGATTCGAGCGGCGGCATCGTAGCCAAGGCTGCCGTATCCATCCACAACCCGGTGACCGGCTACAAGCAATCCACCACCACGGACAAGGACGGCGCGTTCCGGCTGGTCAACATTCCGCCCAATCCCTATCACATGGAAGTCAACACCCCCGGCTTTGAGGCCTACTCTCAGGATGTCGCCATACATAACGCCATTCCCGTGCAGGTCAAAGTCACGCTGGCCGTGGCGGGATCGAAGACCGAGGTTACGGTGGAGGCAACCGGAGCCAATATGCTCGATCTCACTTCCACGGCCCACGTGGATACCGACTACAGCGCCATCCTCAAGCTCCCCACCATCGATCCGGGCTCCGGACTGAGCCAGGCCATCACCTACAGCACCGGCGGGGTGGCGGCCGACGGAAACGGCTTTTTCCATCCTCTTGGCGACCATGCCGAGGTCAGCTTCGTCATCGACGGGCAGCCGATCAGCGATCAACAGAGCAAGGTTTTCTCCACCCAGCTTCCCTCCAGCGCCGTCCAGAACATGGAGCTGACCACGGGATCTCCAGCGGCCGAGTTCGGCGACAAAACCAGCCTGGTGGCCAACGTGACCACCCGCTCGGGGTTGGGCGCGGGACAGATGTTCGGCAATGTGGATGTAAGTTACGGATCGTTTGCCACGGTCGGCAGCAGCGTCGGACTCGGGTTCGGCAACGAAAAGATCGGCAACTTCCTGGCTGCCGATGGCACGGGCAGCAACCGGTTCCTGGACACACCGGAGTTTGTCAACATCCACGATGGCGGCGATAACGAGACCCTCTTCGATCGCCTCGACTTTCAGCCCAACGGAACCAACATATTCCATCTGAACCTGTTCGCTGCCCGCAACGGCATCCAGATTCCCAACAGTTACGACCAGTTGGGCCAGGACCAGCGGCAGCGCGTGCTCACCTGGAGTGTCGCGCCGGGCTATCAGCACACCTTCAGCGCGCACACCCTGCTCACCATCAACCCCTACATCCGCAAGGATCAGTTCAACTATTACGCCAGCCCCAACCAGTTCGACGATCAGCCCGCCACGCAGTCGCAAAACCGCCAACTTCTGAATTGGGGCGCCAAGGCCGACATTTCCACCTTGCAGGGCCACCACGACATGAAGTTCGGTCTGGATATCAAGCAGACCCGTCTGTTGGAGAACTTCAATTTCGGCATCACCGACCCCTCCTTCAATTCGCCATGTATCAACGCCGTCGGCGTTTCCGTCGGCAACCCATCGTTCACCAACCCGTCGCAGTGCGCGGCGGCCGGATACCAGCCCAACACGTCCGCCAACCCCAATGCCACCACGCCGTTCTCCCCGGCGCTGCTGGCTTACGATCTCACCCGCAACGGCACACTCTTCGCCTTCCATGGCGCCGGGAACATCAACCAGTACGCGTTCTACGGGCAGGACCAAATCACCGTGGGCCACTTCCTCTTCACCGTGGGTCTCCGCCTGGACGGGTACTACGGACTGACCACCAGCACCCAGCCCGAGCCGCGCGTCGGAATCGCCTACAACATCAAGCACACCGGCACCATCCTGCGCACCGCATATGCCCGGACCATGGAGACCCCGTTCAACGAGAACCTGCTGCTTTCGAGCGCCACCGGCACTGGCGGCTTGGCGCAAAACGTCTTCGGCTCCCATTCCGTGGCCATTCAGCCAGGCTTCCGCAACCAGTTCAACATCGGCTTCCAGCAAACGCTGGGCAAGTACCTGCTGCTCGACGCCGATTACTTCTGGAAGTTCACGCACAACGCCTTCGACTTCAGCACCCTGCTCAATACCACCATTACCTTCCCGATTGCGTGGCACAACTCCAAGACCGATGGCGTTACCGGCCGCCTCAGCACCACCAACCTGCACGGATTCCAGGCCTACGAGACCTTCGGCCACTCGCGCGCCCGCTATTTCCCGCCGGAGGATGGCGGCCTGATTCCGCAGGGCGCGGAACTCGCTCCCGGTGTGTTCCGCATCGATCACGACCAGGCATTCCAGTCCACCGGCGTCTTCCGGTATCAACACAAAACCGCCGAGTGGATTGCCTTCACCTGGCGCTACGATAGCGGCATGGTGGTCAGCGGCGTCCCGGATGCCGCCGCGGCCATGGCTCTGACGCCCAACCAGGAAGTGACCATCGGACTGGCTTGCAACGGCGTTTATGCCAGCGTCGCCGCCCCCATTACCGCCTGCAACGGAACTGTCACGTCGAAGCTCCTGACATTGCCGCAGACCGGGCAGGAGAACGACGATCACAATCCCGACCGCGTGAAGCCGCGTAACGTCTTCAACCTCGGCCTGGGAACCGACAACCTGTTCCACAAGGAAGGCCGCAAAAAGTTTACCGCCTCTCTGGACATCGCCAACCTGGCCAACAAGGAGGCGATTTACAATTTCCTCTCTACTTTCAGCGGAACCCATTTCCTGCAGCCGCGCACCGTGAGTGCCCGGATCGGAATAGTGTTCTAATTTTCACAAGAGGATGTCCGAACTGCGAACGCTGATTGTCGACGACGAACCGATTGCCCGCCAGGTGCTGCGCGAGGAACTGAGCGGCTTCGACGATGTCGCGGTGGCGGGCGAGGCTGCGAGCGGCGACGAGGCGCTGGCCCAGATCGCCCGGCTGAAGCCCGACCTGGTGCTGTTGGATCTGCAAATGCCTGGCCTCAGCGGCTTCGACGTGATACACCGCATGCCGCCCGACGCCTTGCCCGTGGTGATCATTGTGACCGCCTATGACCAACACGCCATTCGCGCGTTCGAAGCGGGAGCGCTCGACTATCTCCTCAAACCCGTCGATCATGAGCGCCTGAAGAAAGCCCTGAACCGGGCCCGGCTGCTTCGACGGAAGGCGGGCGACGTGGCGGAATCGATCGTTCGCCTGAGTGAGATACCGGAAGCCGCGGGGCGTAAGATCGTCGGAAAGTCGGGACCCGAATACCACCTGCTGGATCTCAACGACGTTCTGGCATTTCAGGCGGAGCGCGAGATCGTCTGGATTGTCACCATCCGGCAGCGTTACCTGGCCACGCAGACGTTGCGCGTCATCGATACACGCCTGGCCGGCTCTACGTTTCAACGCGTGCACCGCAACGCCATGGTGAACGTAAACCACGTCCGTAAGATGACGCCGCTCAGCAGCCAGCGTTGGATGCTAACACTGAGTAACGGCCAGGAACTGATCGTCAGCAAACGGCAGGCCCACAACGTCCGCCGGATGCTGCGGTGGTAGGCGCTACCATGAACGGTAATGCCGGGCTTTAACGAACCCCTGCTCGTCAACATTCTCGGTCACGCGGCCGGGGCACTGATCTTCGCCATCTTCCTGTTCCTGCTGTTCAGCGGCCGCGGGTGGAGCGGGCTCCGCGGGCGCTATCTCTCCGGTCTGGCGGCCATGCTGTCCCTGGTATGGAACCTCGGGTCGTTGATAGTGTTGGTGCGTCCCGGACTGCCTCCCGGCGTCCTCAATTTCGTCATCGCTCTCAGTTTCTCCGTGTTGAGCCTGCTCCCCGCCGTGCTCCTGCATCTTTCGCTCGAAGACAGCCAACCCACGCTGGTGATTTGCGGCTATATCCTCAGCGGCATCGCCGTGGCGGCGCACTTCCGCGAAATTGCCGGCAATGGCGCGACGCTTCATCAACTGGCGATCCTGCTCATCACCGTCGGATTTCTGCTGCTGGCGGGAATCGCCGCGGCGCTGGCGGTCTTCCGCCGCGGCTCGCGTCCGTCTTCCGGCGGCGGCCGGATCCTGGCGTCCATGTGCCTGGCTCTGTTCGCCATGTCCTTCGTTCATTTCGGAACGGGCCATGCGGGCCAGGCATGGTCCGGCGAATTGGTGGTCCACCACGCCGGAATTCCATTGGCGCTCTTCGTGCTCCTGCAGGACTACCGCTTCGTGCTGCTGGACGCTTTCGTGCGATTCCTGGCGAATGCCCTGCTGGCGGCCGTGCTTACGTGGCTGGTGATCGCCGCCGCGTTTCGCCTGGCTTTAGTGGAGCGCGTCACGCCCGACCCGCTGCAGATAGCGGTGCTGTTGATCGCGGTCGGTTTCTTCCTGGTGGTCTTCGCATGGCTGCGCGACCGGGTTCAATCCTGGCTGACCCACGCCGTCTTCCGGCAGGACGGAATGGAGCGCCTGTCCGCGACGCTGAGGGACTGCCCCGCCTTCCCGGACGAGCAGACGTACCTCGACTGGGCCGCGACCCGGATGGCCGAAGCTGTCCGGACCAAGGACTACGATGTCGTCAGCCAGGGCGAAGCGAATTTCGCCGCCGGGCTCCACGCGCCCCTGGCCGCGAACATGGCGGGCGGCGCCAGGTCCCTGGAGAAATGGAATTGGGCCGAGACTCTGGTCCCGATTCGTCTGGTCCCCGGGGATTCCCGGTTCATCTTGCTGGGCCGCCGTCAGGGCGGCCAGCGCTATCTCGGCCAAGACCTCAATTTGCTGGCTCGCGCCGCCGCCGAGATCGAAGAGCATGTGGAATCCGTGCGGCGCGAAGAAATGAACCGCCTGGTTACGCAGGCGGAACTGCGCGCGTTGCAATCGCAGATCAATCCCCACTTCCTGTTCAACGCGCTGAACGCCCTGTACGGCGTGATCCCCCGCGAGGCCTCCGGCGCCCGCCGCATGGTCCTCAACCTGGCGGATATCTTCCGCTATTTTTTGCAATCGGAAAGGACATTCGTGCCTCTCGCCGAAGAGATGCAGATTGTGCGAGCGTATCTGGAAGTCGAGAAGACACGGTTCGGCGCGCGCCTGGAGGTCGAAATCCAGGTAGACGATGCCGCGCTCGGCGTGTCCATCCCCATCCTATCCATCCAGCCGCTGGTGGAGAACGCCATCAAGCACGGCATCGCGCCGCGCACCGGACCCGGTTATGTCCACATTAAGGCCGCATGTGAAGGCGAGGAACTGCGGGTGAGCGTGGTAAACAGCGGCGGCGATCCGCCGGGCGCCAGTTCCGGACCCGGCGTCGGCTTGCAAAATGTGCGCCGCCGCATGGAGATCTGCTACGGCGCGCCGGCCCGGTTGGACCTCATTTTCCAGGGGAATGAGACGATGGCGGTGCTGTCGATTCCGGCGGCAACCGGGGAAATGGTCCGGCAGAGAACTGCGCGCGGGAGCCGGGGTTAGCTAACGGGCGCTGTTTCGCGCCGGGCCGGTTCTCTCACTGCTTCACGGGAAGCAGGGACATGATCTGCTTCACATAGTCTTGAGTTTCCGGAATTTGCGGAATTCCGTTGACGGCATCCACCTGGGCGGGACCGGCATTATAAGCCCCCAATGCTCTTGACAGATCGCCCCCATACCGGCTCAAGAGTTGTTTGAGGAGTCTCGCGCCGCCATCCACATTCTGCTCGGGATCGAGCGGATTCACCACTCCGAATTGAGCGGCCGTCGCGGGCATCAGTTGCATCAACCCCAGCGCGCCCTTCGGCGAGACGGCACAGGGATGGAATGCGGATTCCTGGCGGATCACGCCGCGCAGCAGGTCGCGGTCCAGGCTCTCGCGCGCAGCGGCCGAATCCACCAGCGCGTCCACCTGGTCAGCCGGCAGAGGATCGCAAGGCGGAGCCGCATCGGCGACATAGGGAGCCGCTGCCGTGGCGCCCAGGGTGGCGGGACGCGAGAGTTGGAAAAAGCTGCCGCCGGACGCGCCCTCTTGCCGCGCTTGCTTCTGAATCGATAATTTCTGTTGTTCCAGGGATATCTCGATGGCTTCGGCGGCGGCGCGGCGGCGAGCGGCAAGGTCGCCCAAAGGCTTGGGAGTCTGCGCGTGCAGTCCCAGTGCGGCGAAAAGCAACAAACCGATTGCGAATTGAATTCCAGGCATCATAGAAACTTTCGAAAGCATCGGGTGTACCGCCGATGTGAGAGGTAGAAGCCAGCGGCATGGAGCACACCGGAATGTGGAGAGACGCGTACCTGGAAAACCGAGTTCTGTCGGCCGATCCGGTCGAACTGATTTACATGCTGTACGAGCGCGCCATCAGCCTGGTCGCGAGCGCGCGGGCCAGCCTCAAAGCCGGAGACGTCGCGGCGCGGTCCAAGGCGATCTCTCAAACGGTGGCGATCCTGTCCGAGTTGGAAGGCTCGCTCAATCACGAAGCGGGCGGCGAAATCAGCCGCAATCTCAATCGGCTGTACCAGTACATGCGGACCCGTCTGATGACGGCCAATCTGAAGCAGGAAGAGGCTCCCCTGACGGAAGTGGAAGCGTTGCTGCAAACGCTGGGAAAGGCCTGGCAGAGAATCAAGCCGCAGGTCCCGGCATCGGCCGGCGACCCGCCCGCCGCGGAAGCCGCTCGCGGCCGCTGGGGGACGGGTTCGCCTGCGGAAGCGGAACCCGTTTCCGCGGGACACAGTTGGAAGGCCTGATTTCATTGGCTTTGCGGGGGATCGGCCGAGGCCGTTTGCAGTCCCTTCGCGACCATATCCGCCAGCCCGAGACCGCCATTGTTGGCCATCGCCTGGGCGAAGATTTCCTGACCATACTCCATGGCGGAAGAGCCGGATTCATCGCCGCCGGTACCCAGCCAGCCGCCTTCGGAATCGCGCATCGATTTCATCATCTGGGCGATCAGGAGGGCTTCGAAGGCCTTGGCGGCGGCCTTGACCTTTTCCGGATCGTCCTTCGGGCGAGCGGCGGATGCGGGCAGGTTGACATTGGCGGCATTCAATGGATTGACCATTTAGATCACCTTTAAGTCGGCCTCGAGCGCGCCGGCGTCCTTCAAATTTTGCAGAATCGAAATGATGTCGCGCGGGGTGGAGCCGATGGCGGTCAGCGCACGCACCAGTTCTTCCACGGTGGCGCCCTGTTTCAGGATCACGTTGCGCGCCTTCTCTTCCTTGACACCCACGTTGGTCTGCTGCGTGACCGTGGTGGAGCCGCTCGACAAGGCATTAGGCTGCGACACGTTCTGGACGGTCTGGATCTCGACGTTCAGATTGCCCTGCATGATGGCTACGGGAGCGATTTGCACGTCCTTGCCCATGATGATGGTGCCGGTGCGTTCATTCACCACGATGACGGCCTCGCGGTCGGTTTCTACGGTGAGGGCTTCCATCTCGGCCACGAACTCAGTGGTCTTTTTCTGAAATTCGACGGGCAGAACCACGCTGATGAGGCCGGCGTTGTCGGCGTGCGCGACCTGCCCGAAGTGCTTGTTGATGACTTCCGCGACGCGCGATGCAGTGGCGAAATCGGCGCGCTGCAATTGCAAGTGGAGTTCGCTGCCGAGATTCACCGAAGGGGCATTGCGTTCAATAATGGCGCCATTGGGGATACGGCCGACGGTGGGATGGTTCTGCGTGGTGGTGGTAGCTCCCGATCCGGCGGTGAATCCGCCCAGCACCATGGGACCCTGCGCCACCGCGTAGGTTTGGCCGTCGGGGCCGTGAAGACCGGTCATGAGCAGCACGCCGCCTTGCAGACTCTTGCAATCGCCCATAGCGGACACGGTAACATCGATGCGGCTTCCGGCCTGCGAATACGGAGGAAGCGTGGAGGTCACCATCACCGCCGCGGTATTCTTCACCTGAATCGCGGTGGGCGAGACCGTCAGGCCCATGCGTTCCAGCAGGTTGGTGAGACTCTGCGCGGAAAAGACGGTCTGCTGCCGGTCGCCGGTTCCGTTCAGTCCCACGACCAGGCCATAGCCCATGAGTTGGTTGTCGCGGACGCCTTCGAGCGAGATCAGTTCCTTCAGCCGGGTGCCGGATGCGGCCGCAGCGCACAATGCGGGGATCAGAAGGGCGATGAAAAGTTTGTGCATGAAGGCGCCTTAGAAGGGCAGCAATCCAAGCAGCAGGCGATAGAGAATGTTGGGACGGCGAATCGCGTCATTGACTACGCCCTTGCCATCGATCTTGATCTCCATCTGGGCGATCTGGTTGGAGCTGATAATGTTGCCCGTGGTCAGGTCGGCGGGGCGGATGACGCCGCGCACGGTCACCAACTGGTGTTCCGAATTCACCACCACGTCCTTGGTGCCTTGCAGGACCAGGTAGCCGTTCGGAAGAACGTGAGTGACGCGCGCGCTCAGGGTAGCGGAAATGGTGGCGCCCCGGCTGGTTGTGCCCTGCCCGTTGAGCGACTGGGAACTCGCGAGGTTCAGAAGATTTTGCGCGGCTCCGCCCGGGCTCTTGGGACCGGCCAGGGCCGTGATCTTGCTCGAAGCGGTGGAAGCGCGCGCGGTCTGGGTGGCGCCATTGGCGACCGCCGATGCCTGTTCCTGCACCACCACCGTGACCATATCGTCCACCTGGGCGGCGCGAACATCGGAGCCGGACTCGGTGAGGCGCGAGGCCGGCGACCATAAGGAGCCCGCGGATGGCTGCACGGGCGCGGCGGACTGCTTGAGCGCTTCCTGCAGGTAGCGGTCGAGCGCGCTCGGTTCGGTGGTCTTCTTTTTCTTGTCGGCGGCCGCGACCGGCGTCACCAGGACCACGGCGGCGATGAGACTCAAGATGGATTTCGCGAACATATCGACTAATCCTTATACCTGGGGACTTCCACCAGGGCGGTACCCTTGCCACTTACGCGCGCCTGAAAGATGCGGTTGCTCGAAAGATTGCGCACCGCGATGAAATCGCCGGTGCTCCCCGCGGTTTCCGCCTTGCCCACGAATTCCAGATGGGTGGAGCCGCTCACCACTTGGACGGCAACGGACTCGCCACGGTTCACTTCCTTGGGAGCGGCCAGCAGATCGGGCAGGATTTCCGCGCCGCTGGCGACAGGCCGGCGCAAGCTCTGACCCACCACCTGATCCACCGTCAGGCTGGAGCGCGCAACAGTGGGAAAACATTCGACAGTAGAAGCGCGAAGCTCGCGGGCTTCGAGCGTTTGGCCGGCTTTCAGATTCTCCGCGGCCACGATCCGGCCGCAGGGCGCCCAAATGCGCACGCGCGCCCAGACGGCCAGACGATGACTGGCTCCGTAAACGACATCTCCTCGCCACAGCACGGGCGTGTGCTGCCCGGCCGCGGCGGGCCGTCCCAGACGATCGATCGGAAAATCGAGCCGCCCCGGGGGAACCGGAGCGAGACTCAGATCGGCGATCTCGATGCGGGCTTCCGGAAGAGTCAGGGTTTGGCGCATGGCCTCCAGAACGCGGCTCTGGTCGAGCCGTTGAAGCGGCCATTCAAAGCAGACTTCGGGCGGCGCGGCAATGTCGAGGGAATAGCGTTTGGCGATGCCCAGAAGTTCGGGCGAATGAAAAATGCGCTTGGACCCGGGCGGCGGTACGTCGGCCAGCAGGGCGCCGGGCGGCAGGGCGGCGAACGCCGGAAGAACGGCGGCCAGATCTTTTCCAACCACCTGGTCCGCCGCAATAGGTTGGCAGGCCGCCGTCTGCGCGGGAGCGAATCGCGCAAGCGAGCAGAGTGCAAACAACAGCATATGAGCCGCCGGTAAACGCGGATGAACGCGGATAAAACAACCGTCTTCGATCGGCGTTACTCCGCGTTCACCGGCGGCTACATCCGTATTGGCCCGTTTCCTCATTGTTTGAGATTGTTCACTTGCTGGTACATATCGTCGGCGGCTTTGACCACCTTGGAATTGGCTTCATAGGCGCGCTGCGCTGTAATCAGGTTGATAAACTCCTCGACAATGCTGACGTTGGACTGCTCGGTATAGCCTTGCAGCAGCGAGCCAAGACCTTCCTGCCCGCCCGGCAGCCCGACCGTGGGATCTCCGGACGCGTCGGTGGGCTGATACAGATTCTTGCCGATGCTGTTGAGGCCGGCGGGATTCTGGAAGCTGGCGATCTGGATCTGTCCGGCCTGCACGGCGGCGGTCTGGTTGGGCAGCGAGTAACTGACCGTACCGTCGGCGGCAATGGTCAAGGATTGCGCGGTGGGCGGAATGGTGATGCCGGGTTCGAGCGCGTCGCCGTTGGAATCCACGATATTGCCGTTCTTGTCGAGCTGGAACGATCCGTCGCGGGTGTACGCCAGACTGCCGCTGGCCTGGCGCACCTGAAAGAAGCCGTTGCCCTGAATCACCAGGTCCAGGGGGTTGTCGGTCTCCGTGAAGTTGCCCTGGGTGAAGATAATCTCGTTGGAAGCGGCGCGGGTCCCCAGGCCAAGTTGAAGGCCGGAAGGAACGGTGGTCTGTTGGCCGGAGGCCGCACCGGGCTGGACCATGTTCTGGTACAGCAGATCCTGAAATTGAGCGCGCCGCTCCTTGTAGCCCGTCGTATTGGCGTTGGCCAGGTTGTTGGCGATGTTATCCACGTTGAGCTGCTGTGCGTTCATGCCGCTGGCTGCACTGTATAGGGCGCGAATCATGTGGTGGAGACTCCTTTTGTTTCGCTTTCGACGTTGGTGACTTCGTTCTGGATCATTTGCTGGACCATGGAAGCCTGGTAACCGTGAGTGAAGAATCCCGCCACCAGTCCGGGATTGATCATCGCGCCGCCCGGGAGCTGGACCATTTCATTCGGTTCGTTCTGCGTGAAGTGGTTGCCGGGGGTCTGGGCGAAGGTATCGACCGGCACGACTGTGCCTCCTACCATCGCGGCCACCGTCTCCGCGGTTTGTTGGGTGGCGAAGTACATGGGATTCAGATTGAAGGCTCCGGTGGGGCCATTGCCACCCGCGTCGGAAATCCAGGGAGAGGAACCGAAGACCGATTCGACCGTGGGAACGGCGGTCATATCGTTGCTCGCGATGCCCGGAATCAATGAAGGCGAAGAGCTTGTCGAGGTAGAGGCAGTGGTGGCGGAGGTGGCGGAGGTGGACACGGCGGAGGCAGCAGCCGCGGAGTCGGCGTAACCGGCCGCCATGGTTTGCGAGCCAGGAGCCTGGTAGCCGACGATCGTCGGATTGGCGGTGTCCAGGTTCTCGACGAACAATTCGCCGAAAGGTGTGTTCTCGGTAGTGACATCGGCCGGTCCGCTGGTTGACGATGTGACCGCGGCGGACGTTGCGGCCGCCTGCGAGGTAGAGGTAACGCTGCTGATCATATGTGCTCCTTTCGGTTCCGCGGCCGGTCTCACGATCCGACGCGGGCTACTTCCTGAATCGATTTGGTATCCATCTCGCTGCTGATGCCGACTGCTTTCTGCAACATTTCAAATTGACGCATAACCCCGACCAACTGCATGGCGGCTTCCGCGACGGGCACGTTGGAACCTTCGATCTTTCCCTGTTGAACTTGAGTTGCCTGGGGTGCTACGGGAAGATTCTGGGGATCCGCATTCTGGAAAAGGGTATTTCCCAATTTGCTCAGGGACTGAGGGTTCTTGAAATCGACCACCTTCAACTGTCCGATAGCCGTACCGTTCTGCGTAATGGAGCCGTCGGTCGAGATTTCGACCGCCTGGCCAGGCTTTACGGAAATGGCGTTCCCGCCAGTATCCTGCAAGACGTACCCCTGGGCCGTTCCGAGCGTGCCATCGGGAAGCACCTGCAGATTTCCGTTGCGCGTATAAAGAGGTCCGCTGGGCCCGTTCACGACCAGGAAGCCGCTGCCGTTCAGCGCTACATCCATGGGGTTGGCGGTGACCTGAATGGAGCCTTGCGAGAAGTCCGTCCATTGACGTTCCACGACAGGAAGGCCGGAGGTGCCGGAGGAGCCGGAGGACTCGTCGGAATTGTAGAGGCCGTAGTATTCGGTGTCGCGCTTGAATCCCGCGGTGCCCGTATTCGCCAGGTTATTGGCAAGCAGGTCGAGAGACTGCATACGAGACCGGAGACCGCTAGCCGCCGCGATTGTTAAGGCATCCATAGGAACGTACTCGCGTGGGTGATAGCAAGTGCGGCGCCGTTGCCGTGCGGCGGCGCCACCGGGCGAAGCCGCAACCGTGAGCGAACGTTCAGCAACCTGTTGTGAATGCGCGACCTTCGCCCGCAAAATAATACTTAGAAAATTCGGCGCGGTCCGCGATATGTATCGATGAGAGGGAAGTGCGTTCGTCAAATCCTTGACTAACGCGGTTGACCGTCAAAAGGCCAACACCCGGACGCCGGATCTATCCGGTTGAAAAGAATGGCAGCGGGAATTGGTTCCCGATCTGCATTTTCCGGGTGCGTGAGGATTGTCTCCGCCGTCGCCGCCCAGTCCGTTCCTCCGGCCGTCGTTCGCACCCAGACCGAAGAGAGAGCTTCGCGCACCTCCGGCTTCGCCGCGCAACTGAATGGATTCACGTCGCCGGAGGACTCCGACAGCGACGCCAAAGCACCGGCTCCGCCGATGCGAGACGGGAACCAGAGCCACCAGAATGATCCGGCGGACGCCAATTCCCTCGCCGACGGAAACCCGGGGATGCCCGCAAAGCCTGAGGTTGCGTTCGCGGCTCCCGAACTACCCGCGGACCCCTCCAATGACGTCGCTCCGAACCATCCGCAGCCGACCGGGCCGCCGGTTTCGCGCCAGGCATTGAATTCCGATCAAGAGGGTCAGACGCTCACGCTTCAGTTTTCGACGCGAGACGGCAACCGGAGCCGGAATCAACCCGGCAGCGCGAATTCGCCGGCTCCCAGCCTGAATCGGGCGTGGAACCCGGGGAGCCTGAAGGGCGCATCCCCGGTGATGCCGGCTACGCCTGATGTTGTGCCGGCGGCGCTGCCGGCTGCGACTCTACAGGTTGCGCCGCCGCGGTTTCAGCTTCCGGCGTCCGTACAACTCCCGGCCGCCGCGATTTCGGGCAAGGCATCGAATTCGGCGACGCTGCCGGTTTCCAGTCTCCAGGGTTCACTGCCGCGATTTCAGTTTCCGGTTCAAGGCGGCAATCCGGCCGCCGCGCCCGTACACCTGGCGGCCGCTGCCATTTCGCGGAGGATATCGAATTCCGTGACGGTCCGGGCTGCGAGTCCACAGGTTGCGCCGCCGCAGTTTCAGCTTCCGGCGCGAGATGGAAATCCGTCCGCGACGCCGGCCGCTGTGACGCTTCCGACTGCGAGTCCACAGGTTGCGCCGCCTCAATTTCAGTTTCCGGCGCGAGATGGCAACCCGTCCGGGGCGACCGCCGCTGTGACGTTGCCGGCTGCGAGTCCACAGGTTGCGCCGCCTCAATTTCAGTTTCCGGCGCGAAATGGAAATCCGTCCGCCGCGCCCGCTGCTGTCACACTGCCGACTGCGAGTCCACAGGTTGTGCCGCCTCAATATCAGTTTCCGGCGCGAGATGGAAATCCGTCCGCGACCCCGGCACAAGTCGCGGCCGCTGCTGTGACGCTGCCGACTGCGAGTCCACAGGTTCTACCGGCGCAGTTTCAGCCTTCGGTGCGAGACGGCAACCCGTCCACAGCGCCGCCAGCGTCCAATCCACCGGTTCCACCGCCGCAGTTTCAGTATTCGGCGCGAGACGGGAACCCGTCCGCGGCGCCCCTGCAAGTCGCGGCCGCTTCGGTGACGCCTCCGACTGCGAATCCACCGGTCGCGCCGCCGCAATTTCAGGTTCCGGCGCGAGAGGGCAACCCGTCGGTGGCGCCCGTGCAAGTCGCGGCCAATTCCGTGACGGTATCGGCTGCGAGTCCACAGGTTGCGCCGCCGCAGTTTCAGTATTCGGCGCGAGACGGCAACCCGTCCGCCGCGCAGGCACAAGTGGCGGCTGCGGCCGTGACGCTGCCAGCTTCCAATCCACCGGTCGCGCCGCCGCAATTTCAGGTTCCGGCGCGAGAGGGCAACCCGTCTGCGGCGCCCGTAGAAGTCGCGGCCGCTGCCGTGACGCCGCCAGCTTCCAATCCACCGGTTCCATCGCCGCAGTTTCAGTTTCCGGCGCGAGACGCGAACCCGTCCGCGGCACCCGTACAAGTCGCGGCCAATTCCGCGACGGTGCCGGCTTCCAATGCACCGGTTCCACCACAGCAGTTTCAGTTTCCAACTCAAGACGTCAACCCGTCTGCGGCGCCCGTACAAGTCGCGACCGCTGCCGTGACTCTGCCGGCTTCCAATCCACCGGTTCCTCCGCAGCAGTTTCAGTTTCCAACTCAAGACGTCAACCGGTCCGCGGCGCCCGTACAAGTCGCGGCCAATTCCGCGACGGTGCCGGCTTCCAATCCACCGGTCGCGCCGCCGCAGTTTCAGCTTCCGGGGCGAGACGTCAACCGGTCCGCGGCGCCCCTGCAAGTCGCGACCGCTGCCGTGACGCCGCCAGTTTCCAATCCACCGGTTCCACCGCCGCAGTTTCAGTTTCCGACTCAAGACGGCAACCCGTCCGCCGCGCCCCTACAAGTCGCGACCGCTGCCGTGACGCCGCCAGCTTCCAATCCACCGGTCACGCCGCCGCAGTTTCAGTATTCGGCGCGAGACGGCAACCCGTCCGTGGCGCCCCTGCAAGTCGCGACCGCTGCGGTGACGCCGCCAGCTTCCAATCCACCGGTCGCGCCGCCGCAGTTTCAGTATTCGGCGCGAGACGTCAAGCCGTCTGCGGCGCCCCTACAAGTCGCGGCCGCTGCCGTGACGCCGCCAGCTTCCAATCCACCGGTTCCACCGCCGCAGTTTCAGTTTCTGGTGCGAGACGGCAACCCGTCCGCCGCGCCCGTACAAGCCGCGGCCCCTCCCACTACCATCGGCAGGAGCAACCAGCGGCCGTCGGGATCGCCGAGTCTACCAGGTAACGTCGAGGTTCTGCCACCCGCGAATCGCCGTCAACCGGCCGCTAGCGCGACCGCCGAACCGGCCACCACGCAACAACCGGTGACGGCCGTATTCCAACAAACCAGCCAGGCCGGCGCAGCGGTTTCCCAGCACCCTGCTGAAATCGCGCCGGCGCCAACGGACAGCCGATTCGAGCCGGCGGCCTCGCCCTCGGACACCCCCGGCCTCGTCCCGCAACTGAATGAGGATTCCGCCGGCGCCACCAGAGCACAGGGTCCGCCGATGCAAGAGACGAGCAACGGTTTGCCGGTTTCGCGCAACGCCAAGGCCGCCCAGAGCCCATCGGTAACGGTGACTCTGCCTGCCCCGAATTCGCAGATTCTGTCGCCGCAGCTTCAGCTTCCGGTGCTGGACCGCAGCCAGAGCCAGCAAGGCAGTTCGGCGGCCGTGCCCGCGAATCCAACATCATCCGCCGAACCTCGCGCGAACCAGGATGTCCGACCCGTCGAATCCGAGCAAGCGGCAGCGCCTCCCGCCCGGACGGATGCCGCCGGGGCAGCTTCGGCGAAGCCCGAAATGGCATTTGCGGCCCGCGTACAGCCCTCCGGTCCCGCCCCGGACACTGCTACCGATAGCGGCCGGTCTTCGGAACCGCAACTAGCCGCGGCCAGCGCGTCGGCGCTGCGGAAAGCATCCACTTCCGACACGGCGGGCGGCCCCGATACAAAGGACGCGGTCCGGACGGCCGAACCGCCAGCCGCTCTCCAACCGATGACCGCGGCATTCGGGCAAACCGTCCAGGCGTCCGAGACTGCGGCGCCGCCGCAGGGAGCGCCTCCCCAGCAAGCCCCGCGGCAACCTGCCGAAATCGCCACACCCCAACCGGACAGCCAACTCAAGCCCGCGGCGCCGCTCAAGGATATTTCGTTCCAGGTAGCGCAACCCGGCGCGGAGAAGGTGGATGTTCGAGTGATGCAGCAGGCCGGCGAAGTCCTGGTGTCGGTGCGTACCGGCGATACGGAGCTGGCGCACGGCTTGCGCCAGGGCCTGCCCGAACTGGTGGGAAAGCTGGAAGACAACGGGTACCGCGCGGAAGCGTGGCGGCCCAACGGGGCCACGGCGTCCACCTCGCCCGGGGCGCAATCGCAAGAACCTCAGAGCGCTTCGGGCCAATCCGGAGCCGGATCTTCGGATCGTCAGAGCGGGTCGCAGCAGAACGGCGGCCAGCAGAACCAAAACCAAAACGCATTCAACCGTCCCCGCTGGGTAGAAGAGCTGGAAACCAGCCTCACCGAGTCTGGGGAATCGACAGGAGAAACTTATGGCATCGGCAATTAGCCCTTTGGGCGCATCGAGCGGCGCGAGCACTTCAGCGAACTCCGCCTTGACAGGGTCGCAAGCTCCCACCGAACAGATGTTCCTGCAATTGCTCGTGGCGCAGCTTCAGAACCAGGATCCGATGAACCCCACCGACAGCACGACCTTCGTGTCGCAACTGGCTCAGTTCAGCGAGTTGGAGCAGGTGATGGCCATCCGGACCGATACCGACACGCTCGCCACGGATGCGACCACCGCAGCCGCGGCGGCAGCCCAAAGTTCAAACCCATCCGGCACGTCGCCCACGGCCGGTTCCGGCACTGCGTCCACGGACGGCACCACCACGGGCACCAACCAAACACAGTCATAGAAGGAAGAAGGAGTCAACATCATGTTTGCCGCATTTTCCACCGCGCTTTCCGCTCTCACGGCCGATTCAGCGGCCATTGACGTAACCGGTAATAACCTCGCGAACCTGGATACAACGGGATTCAAGTCGAGCCAGGTTGAGTTTTCCGACCTGATGTCGCAAACGCTCGGCGTGGGCGCCAACTCGGGACAGATCGGATTAGGAGTAGGACAGCTACAGACCAACACCAACTATTCGCAGGGCACCCTCACGGTCACCAACGGTGCGCTCGACGCCGCGGTCCAAGGCAACGGTTTCTTCGTGGTCACCGACCCCACCACTAACCAGCAACTGTACACCCGCGACGGGAGTTTCCAATTGACTTCCAACGGAACCCTGGAGACCAGCACCGGGCAGTTGGTGCAGGGCTGGTCCGCCGTAAACGGCACCGTCAACGCCAACGGGCCGGTCGGTAACATTACCATCCCCACCGGCTCGGTGACTCCGGCCAAAGCCACCGGAACCATGAGCGCCGCCATCAACCTGAATTCGCAGGCGACCGTCGGGGACTCCGACGCCACCTATTCAGTGCCGATTCAAGTCTACGATTCGCAGGGAGCCAGCCACACGCTGACGGCCACCTTCACCGAAACCGCCACGAATACCTGGAACTATAGCGTCACCATCCCGGCCGCGGACTTGAAAACCGGAGGAACCACCACGCTGGCAACCGGGACGATGACCTTCGATGGCAACGGCAATCTGCTGACTCCCGCGTCCACGGCTCCTCCCGTAAGTGTCAAGATCGCCGGCCTGGCCGACGGCGCCAGCGACCAGACCATCTCGTGGAACCTCTTCGATTCCACCGGCAGTTCGCTGGTGAGCCAGTATGCGCAGACTTCCGGCGAGAGTAATCCGCAGCAGGACGGATACGCCGCCGGCCAGGTTACCAGCGTCGGGATCTCGAACGGCGGGTTGCTGGTGGCCACGTACTCCAACGGCCAGCAGTCCACGGTAGGCCAACTGGCCATGGCGTCCATCGCCAATCCGAACTCGCTGCTGTCGGTGGGCGACAACAACTTGCAGGCGTCGGCCTCCACCTCGGCGGTCGCCCTCGGCGCGGCGAATACCGCCGGCAATGGGCAAATCGTGGGCGGATCGCTCGAGGGATCGACCGCCGACATGGCTACCCAGTTCACGAACCTCTTGACGTACGAACGAAGCTACCAGGCAGCGTCGCGCGTGATTACCACAGCCGATCAGTTGCTGCAAGAGACCGTGGACCTGATCCATCCGTAGGGGTAAGGAGCGCTCAGGCATGGCCGATTTCCCGGAAATAGCGCGCTTGCTCGATCTGCCGCTCGCACTGGAGGCGACTCTGGAAGGTCCGGCGTTGCGTGTCGAGGAACTGCTGCAACTGGAAGTGGGGAGCGTGATCCCGACGCGCTCAACGGCCGGCGGCAACATCGACCTGTTCGCGGGCGGCGCGTACATCGGGAGCGGGGAACTGGGCGGCGCGCACGGGCGAACCGTGGTGCGCATGGTCCGGTTCAAGAGCAAGGTCTGAGCATGGAGGGCGTACAACAGGTTCTGGCTGTTCTCTTTGTGCTGGGTCTGCTGGGCGGCACGTTGTTCTGGCTGCGCAGCAAGGGCCTGGCGCGGTTCACCGGGACGGGATTCAAGCGTTCGAGCGGCCGCAGGATGCAGTCGCTCGAACGCCTGTCGTTGACGCCGCAGCACTCCCTGCACCTGGTCGACGTGTCGGGTAAAGTGCTGCTGATCGCGGTATCGCCGGGCGGGTGCTCGGTGCTGGACGGAACCAATCGGGAGACTCCCGCGGGGGATGGGACGGTAATGAAATGATACGGCGGCTCGGAACCACTCTGTCCGCGGCCCTGTTGGCGCTTTGTTTGGCGCTGCCCGCCATGGCGGCGGCCAAGCCCCCGGTCACCGCTCCGGTGCTGGGCATCGATCTTTCCAAGGGCGGAGAATCGCTCAGCGTACCCATGCAGATCGTCATTCTGCTAACGCTGCTGACGCTGCTGCCGGCCGTCGTCATGTCGGTCACGCCGTTCCTGCGGATCGCCATCGTCCTGCACTTTCTGCGCCAGGCGCTGGGCACGCAGACTACGCCTTCCAACCAGGTGCTGGTAGGCATCTCGCTGTTTTTGACTATCCTGATTATCTCGCCGGTGGCTGAGGACATGTACCACCAGGGCTGGGAGCCGATGCAGGCCAACCAACTGACGCCCGCGCAGGCCTTCGACGCCGGAAGCAAGCCGCTGAAGACCTTCCTCGCGCGGTTCGCGCGTGAGAAGGACGTCAAGCTGTTCGTTGAAATTTCTCACGCTCCCGCGCCGCGCAGTCCCGCCGACCTGGATCTGAAGGTTCTGATCCCGTCCTACATTCTCTCCGAGCTGAAAGCCGGTTTCCAGATTGGCGCCGTGCTGTTCCTGCCGTTCCTCATCATCGACCTGGTGGTGGCGTCGGTGACGCTCTCGATCGGTATGGTGCAATTGCCGCCGGTGATGATTTCCGCGCCGTTCAAGATTCTGCTCTTCGTGCTGGCGGACGGCTGGAACCTGGTAATCGGCTCGTTGATGAAAGGCTTTTACGCATGACACCCGAATTCGTGATTGAGACGCTTCGCCACGCCTTGCTGACGGCATTCTGGCTGGCCGCCCCGCTGCTGGCGGTGGGCTTCATCGTCGGCATCCTGATGAGCCTGATCCAAATTCTGACGTCGATTCAGGATTCGGCCTTTTCCGCGGTGCCGCGCCTGCTGGCGTTTCTGACGGCTTTCATCGTGGCGATGCCCTGGATGCTGCAGAAGATGACGGCTTATGCGGTGCTGATCCTCGGGGACCTGAGCCGCTATGGGCGGTGATCTGGTCCTTTCCATCTCCACATTACTGGGCTTTCTGCTGACGCTGGTGCGCATGGCCGGCGTCTTCGTGTTTGTTCCCCTGCCGGGTATGAACAGCGCCGGCCATCCGGCCAGAATCATGCTGACCGTGAGCGCCAGTATCGCGCTGTTTCCGGTGTGGCCGAAGGTGGCGGCGAACCCGTCGGTGGGTCTGTTTGCGATGTGGATTCTGCTGGAGGCGGCCTTGGGAGCCGGCATCGGGCTCACCGTGGCCTATGTCGCCGAAGGGTTGGCGGTAGGGGCGCAGGTGATGGGGCTGCAAGCCGGGTATGGCTTTGCGTCCACCATCGATCCGAATACCCAGGCGGATTCCACCGTGCTGGTGGTCTTCTCGCAACTGGCGGCCGGACTGCTGTTCTTCGCCACCGGGCTTGACCGGGATGTGCTGCATCTCTTCGCTCGCAGCCTGGAAACCTGCCCGCCGGGGACATTTCTCCTGGGGCGCGGGGCCGCGGAACAATTGCTGGCCATGGGCTCCACCATCTTCAGCACGGGGCTCCGCCTGGCGCTGCCGATGGTGGCGGTCCTCTCGATGGTGGACATTTCGCTGGCCTTGCTGGGGCGGGTGAACGCCCAGCTTCAACTGCTGCACCTGGCGTTCCCGGTGAAGATGATGGTGGCGCTGGCGATGCTGGGGTGGGTGTTGCTGCTGCTGCCGGCGCTGTACCGGGCCACCGCCTCGGTAACGCTGGGAGCCGCGCGCGGGTTGATCGCACGGTGAGGGGCCGCTGGCGTTTGAGTCATGGCGGATAACGACCAAAAGACAGAACAACCGACTCAGCGGCGCATGAAAAAGGCGCGCGAAGAGGGGCAGTTCCCGACTGCCAAGGTGTTCGTCAGCGCCACGCAATTCCTGGCCTTCGTCACTATGATCCACATGTGGGGCTCCGCATGGATCGTGGACATCCGCTCTTCCATGGCTACGTTGTTCGCTCACGCCCTGGATGCACGCCTGGGGCAGCAGGAAGTGATCGGCTTTTCGCTCGACCTGCTGAAGCACTGCCTGATTCCGTTCGCCCTGCTGGGCGCCGTCCTGATCGGGATCACAGTGGCGATGCAGTTCGTGGTTACCCGCATGGGCGTGAGCCTGAAGAAGCTTGTGCCGGACATCAAGCGGTTGAGCCCGATGGAGAAGCTGAAGCAGATTCCACGCCAGAACGTCCCGTCTCTGTTGCAGGCGCTGGTCATGCTTCCGGTGTTCGGATTGGCGGTGTATTTCCTGGTTGCGGATAACTTCGAAAGCTATCTGTCGCTGCCGCTGCGGGCCATTCCGGCCGGTGCGTCGCAGGTGGCCGCCAACATCCAGACGCTGTTATGGAAGGCCTCGTTCCTGTTCATGATCTTCGGCGTGGTGGACCTGGTGCGGCAGAAGCGCCGCTACCAGAAAGACCTGAAGATGAGCAAGCACGACATTCGCGACGAGGCCAAGGAAATGGAAGGCAACCCGATCATGAAGGGCCGCATCCGCCGGATTCAGCGCGACCGGGCGCGGCGCCGCATGATGCAGGAAGTGCCGACGGCGACGGCGGTCATCGTCAACCCGACGCATTTCGCGGTGGCGCTGAAGTACGACATGAATTCGCCGGGCGCGCCGAAAGTGGTAGCCAAGGGTAAGAACTACCTGGCGTTGCGGATCAAGCAGAAAGCCATCGACAACCAGGTTCCGCTGATCGAGAATCCGCCGCTGGCGCAGGCTCTGTATAAATCCGTGGACGTAGGGCAGGAGATCCCGGCGCAATTCTATCGCGCGGTGGCCGAAGTGCTGGCCTACATCTTCAAGTTGATGAACGCGAGACGGTAAGGGGTTGAAGAACGTGGGGGTCACGGGAGCGATCTGCCGAACGCCTGTTTGGGCGCAGCCGCAGAATCAAGGCCTGCGCGACCGCGCCATCCTGGAGACGTTCTACTCAACCGGAATGCGGCGCATGGAACTCGCGCACCTGGAAGATTTACGATGTGGACGGCGACCGCACCACGCTGACCATCCGCCAGGGCAAGGGCCGGAAGGACCGCGTCATTCCGGTCGGTGAGCGGGCGCTGGCGTGGATCGACAAGTATCTCCGGGAGTCGCGCCCGCAACTGCCGACCAGCGGAGGCGACGACGGCACGGTGTTCCTGACGCACATGGGTGAACCATTCGACCGCCGGTAACTCACGGCGCTGGTGCGCGGCTACCTGATCGAGTCGAAGGTGGGCAAAATGGGCGGCTGCCATCTGTTCCGCCACACCGTGGCCACGCTGATGCTTGAGAACGGCGCCGACATCCGGGTGATTCAGGAGATGCTCGGGCACGCGAAGCTGACCACCACGGAGCTTTACGCGCGGGTGTCCATCAACCTGTTGCGCCAGGTCTATTCCGCGACGCATCCCGCTGCCCACCTGAAGCGGCCGGAAACGCCGGCAACCACGGCACGGGATGCTGACGCCGAGGCGGAACTGTTCGACACTGTAGCCGCCGAGTCGGAGGAAGACAGCGACGGTGAGTAGCCGGGTTCCCGCCAAAGCCAGAGCCGCGCTGGAGCGACTCATCCAGGTCGCCCACGGCGACACCGGGCAAAGCCGGATCGTGGCCAACTTCCTGCTAGCCTGGTGGAATGCCGGCGAGTGCGGCGGCTTCGACCTGACGGACGTGTGGGGAGTGGACACGGCGATCGCGGTGGACATGCTGCGGGTGTTCGCCCTGCTGGCCGGAAGCCAGCACTACCCTGACGCTCTGGGATACGGCTAGCACTTCGAGGCGACCGTCCGCGCCTGGCGGCCTGATCCGGTGAACGCCAGGCCGAGCTGAGGCGACAAAGAGGAGGAAGACACGCTATGATCCCAAGTATGGAACCGCTGCACATCAACGAAGGCGACCTGGCCAGAGATGTACGGTCGATCTTGAAACGGGTCGAGATCGGAGGAGAGGTCGTCATCGAACGCGACGCGCAACCGGTGGCCGTGATCCGTCCGGCCGAACCGGTGCGCCGCAAAATCTCCGAATGCATCGCCCTGATGCCGGTCGACTCCACAGCGACTATCGATCCCGACTTCGCGAAGGATGTCGAAGCGGCTATCGCCGCCCATCGGGAGCCGCTGGAGCCGCCCGCTTGGGACTGATGCTCGACTCGACGGCCGCAGTCGCCGCCGAACGCCAAGGCAAGAACGCTCGCCAACTCCTGGAAGCCGTAGCGCTGGAAACCGGCGATGAAGGAATCGCTGTCTCTGTGCTGACCGTGCTTGAACTCGCCCATGGCATCACTCGCGCCGATACCACGGAACGCCGCGAGCGCCGGCAGCATTTCCTTGACGATCTGCTGACCGGCCTCCCCATTCAGCCGGTGACGGTCCCTATCGCTCTTCGTGCCGGACAGATCGACGGCCAGAGCCAGGCGCGAGGTGTTCGCATCCCGCTATCGGATCTGCTGATCGGGGCCAGCGCCCTGGAACTCGGCTACGGAGTGGGAACGGCCAATGTCCGACACTTCCAACTCATTACCGGACTGAACGTCATCAAGCTCTGAGGCCGCGCCCCCTTTCCCTTCCTCCTCAGCTTTGACAGCAGTCCTCGCCGTCAAGGGTCCGCTGACGCTTGTTTCCCGGAAGGCACCGTGCGCATCGAGCAGTTCTCCGAGGCGCAACCCCCGAAAAGGGGCTCGACATGTGCTCGCTCCGGATGGCGATCTCCGCCGGGCGGGAGCGAGCGGAGGAACGCGGATGGGTTGCTATGCTTTACTTGCCGTAGGCAGCTTGGCTAACGGCTAATGGCTGTCCTTCAACACCCGTGCGATTCGCAGTGACGGATGACCAGCTCGCGAAGTTGACAACAGTGATCCTGGGACGTTTCAATCGCTCGCTTCGCCTGGCGGCGTTCTTTTTCGCTAATCGCCTCTTCCAGCTTGCTGTACCCGTTGTTGCTATTGTTCATCGCGAGCGCGAACGCCAGGATGATTCGATCTCGTTCGCGGCAAATCATCCGCTATTCCCCCCTACGCCGCCCTAGGCTGCGCCTCTTCCGGAATGGCCAAATCGGCCGCCTGGAGCGTGGATTGCACGCTCGACAGCAACCGAAGCTGGTGCGCGTTCCTGCGGCAGTCGAGAATCAGAACTCCGGCGATCAGGAGAATCGCGCATTCCAATGAGGCAGTGGCGCCTGCAACCGAGACTATGTCCATCGTTAGCTCTCCTTTGGGGATCGGGCCAACGCTCGATCCATTTGCGAAGCCTAACTCAGGAGAACCCCGGTCTCAATGTGCGATTTGGTTACCATGCGTCCGCGTGCTTCGGATATGGCCGTACTAGCCGTCACTTCTTGCCGAGTTCCGACAGCAGTTCCCGCACGGCGGCATCGAGCTGCGAGTCGCGCCCGGTATACGATTCGCCGATGGGCCGCGACACCTCGATATCCACGGGACGAGGATGATTCTCCATGTTCTTGCCGTCGGCGCCGGTAATCAACGTCTCCGGCATGCGCATGACACTGCCATCGATCAGCGTCAGGGAGCCGGTATAGATGATCCAGCCCGCCGTCGGCTCGCCCACCACCTTGCCCAACTTGAGCGTGCGGTACCCCTCCGTAAAATCCTCCGCATCGGAGAGCGAGTGCTGGTTGACCACCAGGATGGTCGGCAATTCGAGTGAGCGCTGCCCCAGCGCCGTGCGGGCCGGCCCGGCAGGTCCGCCGCGGTCGGTCATGGTGAGATACGGACGCCGCGCCAGCACGTCCAGGGCATAGGCGTTGACGAATCCCCCGTTGTTGTTGCGAATGTCGATCACCACGCCGTCGCGGGCGCGATTCTGGGCATCCAGGTCCAGATAGAGCTGTGTCAGTGCCTGTTCCGACATATCGCGGATGTGTACGTAGCCCAGGCGATCGTTGCTGATCCGCGCCACGTACGCGCGATTGTCCTCCACCCATTTGCGATAGATCAGGTCGCCCAGCGAAGCTACCGGCTGCACCGTGACGTCGCGGTCGTTGATACGCAGCGTTACGCGGCGGTCGATTTTGTGCTGCAACTGCTCGTCGAGATTGACGTGCGGCCCAATGGCGACACCATCCACGCTGCGCAGCTCTTCGCCGGGCTGGATCTTCGCCAGCGCGGCGGGCGAAAGCGGCAGCACCTCCGTGATCTTGAGCTTGCCGGAGCCCTCGTACCCGGCCCGGTCGAAGGTGAGACCGAGCTGTCCGACCACACCGCGGCCGCCGCCACCCGCTGCCGGAGCGCTCACCCCGGAGTGCGAAGAGTTCAGTTCGCCGATCATCAGCCTCAGAATGGCGCGCATTTCGTCCGGCGTGCGGCAGCCTTCAATCAGCGGGGCGTAGGTCTTGCGCACCGCATTCCAATCGGCGCCGTTATATTTCGCGTCGTAGTATCCGTCGCGCTGGCCCGCCCAGGCTTCCTCGAAGACGGCCATCTTTTCCTGTTGGAAATCGACATCCATTTCGGCATCCACGTTCACCGCGCGCGTCTGGCGGTTGTCCACGCCGATAGCCTGCACCCGGCCGGCTTCCAGGAAGTAGACTTCTTTCGAATCGAACGAGAAATGCGCGTGGCTTTTGGCGCCGGGAGTGGTGGTCAATTGGCGGATGCCGCGCGTTCCTTCTCCGCCCCGGCCGCCTCCGCGTCCACCGCGCCCGCCCGCGGCTTCCTCTTCCAGCGAGTAAAGGTACAGGTTGGCCTGGCCGGCGGCGGTGGCCGAAAACAAGAGATATTTCCCGTCGGGGCTGATGACGGGTTGCGAAACGCTCATGCCGAGCGGCAGAGCGGTCAACCGCCGGCGGATGCCGTCGAACTCGATCTCCACTTTCACGGGCGTCTTGGGTTCCGCTGGCGCGGCGCTGGTGGCGGCTCCGGATGCATCGGCGCCTCGCCCGGCGCCCCGGCCGCCCGCGCGCGGCGTTTCCGGCTTGAACAGGTCGTCGAACTTCTCTTCCGCGAATTTCGGTTGCCGCGGAACCAGGTCGACGCGGATCACTTCGGGCGTCTCGGTCCGCTGGCCGGTTTGAAAGATCAGGAATTTGCCGTCGGGACTCCACTGCAGCGCGCCGAGATTGCTGTTCGCGAGGAAGCTCACCTGGCGGGGCGCGCCGCCGGTCACCGGGACCACGTAAGCATTGCGCAGACCGCCCGCGCCATCCGTGGCATAGGCGATCCACTGGTTGTCCGGCGCCCAGGCGAAGCTGCCGCCGCCGAAGCCGCCGCCGATGAATCCGGTGGCCAACAGGCGCTCCTGTTTGGTCTCGGGATCGAGCACGCGCAGTTCCTTCCGGTCCCGGATGAAGGCCAGCATTTTGCCATCCGGCGAGAATTGCGGACCCTGGTCGGGGAGCGGTCCGCTGGTCAACTGAGTTTCCGAGTGCTTGACGAAATCGTAGAGGAAGACGTGGGTGACGGCGTCACGCTGGCTGACGAAGGCGACATGCGTCGAATCGGGCGCCCAGGTGACCTGCGATTCCGGCCCCGGCGTATTCGTAACGCGGAACGCCTGGCCGCCATCGTGCGCCGAGGCGGCGAAGATCTCTCCATGCGCGGCCAGCGCGATCTTGCGGTTGTCCTGGGAGACCGCCAGGTCGGTGAACATGTTGATGGTGAGATGCTGCACTTCGGGACTGGCGGCGGAGCCCACCAGCGTAATGGGAACCGGGAACGCCTCGCCGGTCCTGGTGTCAAGCTGCCAGATTTTGAAATCGCGTTCGAAGACCAGCGCCTTCCCGTCGTAGCCGAGCGACGGCCACAACACGCGGCCATCGGTGAATTTGGTCACCTGCCGCGGCTTGCCGCCGAGCGGAAGCGTCCAAATATTCTGCGCGCCGGAGCGGTCCGACATGAAGTAGATCTGCTTGCCGTCGGGCGTCCACGTGGGCCAGGCATTGCGGCCGTTGAGATCGACCAGCTTTTCATAGGTGGCCGGCGACCCCTCTTTGCGCAGCCAGATCTCGGACTCATCGAGGTGACTGTGTCCGTGGCGCCACCACTGCGAATCGCCATTGCCGCGCGCGGCGAAGGCCATGGAGACGCCGTCGGGCGCGGGCGCGCCCTGGAACTCGTTCGTGAAGCGGTCGGCCGAAACCGGCATCGGCGTGCCACCCTCGACGCTGACTCGATAGATATCGTTCTTCCCTCCGACATCGTTGCCGGTATTGGAAAAATAGATCCAGCGCCCATCGCGCGACCACGAATCGAGCTGATCCAGCCGGTCGTCGAAGGTAATGCGTTTCAGATCGCCCGTCGCGATGGTCAGTACGTAGATATCGCCGCCGCCGGTTCGGGTGGAAACAAACGCCAGCTTCGCGCCATCTGGAGAATACAGCGGACGGGATTCGTCGGCGGGATTCGAGACAAGCAAGTGCGCTTCCCCGCCTTTGGCAGGCGCCACCCAGATATCGCCGCCCGAAACGAACGCGATTTCGGGACGGGTGGGGCAGAGCGCGGGCTGCGCCAGGTAGGGGATGCCGGCCGAAAAGGCGGCGGTACAGAAAAGCAGGGCTGCCAGAAATCTACACATGGAATAGATAGTATCGCGGAAGGCGTGGCGCACGCACTCGGGTAGCGTTTGAAAAGTACGATGAAGGAAAATTGCGTTCCTGAGCCCCTTTGGCAGACCATGGAAGTATGCCAGTTGACCGCGAATCCATACGGGCTCTCAAGAATCCGATCGGCGAAACAGATCTGCGTATCTCCACTACGGAGCCGTTGCCACGGCCTGGGAGTTCATCTTGGCCGGTATGTGGACTCCTCTATCACCCGGAAGCAGGAAGCGGTCACGGCGCTTTGGTCAGATTTCAAAGCCCCTTAACTGAGTGAAAGTGGAGTGAGGGACTCTGAAAGCGTAGATTGAGACCACAGCCCCCAAGAGGCTCAGATGTCGCGCGGCGGGATTGCGCTCCTTACGGGAGTGAGACTTGAGTCAAGAAGGCAGAGCCGCCCGAACCCTTCAGGGGGGTGCTCTGCTCCATCGGTTTACACATTCCGCGTCACGGCCCCGTTTCGGCGTCCAAACTCCGAAAACATGTGGCCCCGGATTCCCACTCTCGATTCGAACACGGACGGTCACGCTAGACTGAGTATCATGCACTCAGCGCAAGGCGATCGTTCTCCACCATGGCGAACCCTGCTCCCCCTTGCTGGTAGTGATCATTGCGTCCATCGCTCTGGGAGCGGCTGGAGCCGTCCTCTTCGCTCAAGTTCAGCCGGTCGCACCGATTCAGGTGGCAGCCCCGGCAACGAACGCGCCAGCCGCCGCCGACTTCCTCAAGGATCGCCTCGAACTCTATGACCGCCGCGCCCGCGACCTCCAATGGATCCTCGCCGCGCTCCTCGCCACCGGAGCTCTGTTCACCCTCCTTCAGGGCGTCTTCGCTTTTGTCAGTGTCCAGAATTTCAATTCGACCGTCGACGCCACCCTCAAGAAGGCCTCCGAAGCCGCTGTCAAGATCGATAGTACTCGCGTCGAACTAGAAAAGGAGTTCCAGCGCCGAATCGCGAGGGTCGAGGGCGAGGCCAACTCCCGAATCGAAGATCTTCGGAAGAAACTGGAAGCCCAATTTCCGATCGCTGGCCGTATCGAAGATTCGCTTAACGAGGCCTTATCGTTTCTCGACGGCTACTTCCAGGACGCAGACTGGTACGAAGACCTGTTTGAGAAACTCCGCCCCGACCGGCGCCAAGAGATCCTGTTCTACGAAAGGGTAATTGCTGGTTTCGCTTCCCTTAGCCTACCCCGTCTTGACGAACCCCTCTCCCGAGCATTCCGCGGCCTGGGCAGCTTCTACACGTCTCGCTTTCTCACCCTCAAGGATTCCGACGACCTTAACCGGGCGAAGTTCTATTTTAGCCGGGCGATCCGCCGCAATTCCACCGAGTTCGTTTCCCTGAACATGCTCGGCTATATCGCACTCGGGACGAAGCCGCCGGACTACAACGAAGCCGGGCTCTGCTTCTTGAAAAGCCTTGCCAATCGGCCCGGCCAGCAGCGGGCACTCTACAATCTCGCCGACATCGCCTACCATCGCGACAAGGACTATCCGACCGCGATCAAACGCTACCGTGAGGCTTTGCAGCAGGAAAAATGGGAGTATCGGTCCACCATCGAGAACCAGACGCTCATTCGATTCAACTTGGCCTGCACGCTGGCGCGAACCTGGAACTCGTCGAACCGGGAAGCCGATGCCGAGGAAGCCCTTAAGTTGCTTGAAGAGTTACTCAAAACCGGAGCCACATATCTTCGCGACTACTTGCCCCGGGAGATCGAGCCGGAAGGAGACCTTGCCGCGTTGAGAGCTTCACCCGATTACGCCGAGCGTTTCACGCTGATACTCACGCTCGCTTAGGCAAGACCGCCCGGTTTGGGCGGAGTGATTTATTTGGGTGGTGTAATCATCAGAATAGGCCCTCTTACCACTCTCAATTATACCATTCCCACTAGATTCGCAAACTGGAATCTCACCACACCAGCCGCCCGTATCCAGTCGCCGCCCTGCAAGGTTCTGCTCACTCAAAAGGGTCTGGTCGCCGGTTACAAAAACGTCAAAGCCGTTTTCTTCGGCTGCCCGGAGCAATTCGCCGTTCCTCAGCTTGCGCCAGCCCATGTAAGACGCGGTTACGATTTCGTGCTGGCAGATGGCGCCGAGTTCGGTTCGCAACTTGTGCGGCAGATTGTGATCGAAAAGAACCCTCACGGCGCCCGCTGGACACGGTGCGAATGAGCGAACGCGATGAGCCGTTGAATGTCGGCTATTGGCAGATCGGGGTAGTTTTCGTGGATTTCTTCAAGTGGGGAACCAAGCTCGGCGTCCTGAACAATGGTGTCGGCAAGAATGCGGGTGCCGCGCACGATGGGGCGGCCCGACACTTTGCCGGGTACGCGCTCGACCAGTTCGCAGTCCGTCCAGTCGATATAGCTATCCAAGCTCGCCATGGTCGCTCCCTCCCTTCATCATAGCCTTTTAGCACACTTCGACTGACGGCGTCACGCATTCAAAAGGCGGTACAATCGCGGCAATATGCTGTCCAGAATGCTTGCGCTGCCGCTTCTGCTCGCTGCCGGTGCTGCCCGCGCCGCGGTACAATCGCGGCGCTAGTCGGTCGGTTTGATACGTAATCGCTCAACGGCTTCGGCTACCTCGGGTCCGAAGGCCAAAGCGTGAAGGGCCAACATGACGGTATCGGTAGAAGATGCGTTAAGCATATTCAAAAAGGGGGAAGACGAAAAGTCCTCAGTGCGGGTGATTTTCAAATCATTCAGCGTGTCTGGATTCTTCACCGGCAGCGTCCTATGCGCAAACTCGTCGGAGGTGATTATGGTCTCAGGAGAAGAGTCGCCTCCATCGGACTTGCTCAACATTTCACTGATTCTAGCGGAACGCTTGTCCTTCGTTGATCCTAGGAAGGCGCGGACCGAGAATTACTCGCTGGCGAAATGGTGTTCGGAGTGGTTGTGGAGTTCACCTCCGGCGAACGCGCCAGTTGGTACGAATTGCCGTCTTCCATGGATGGAGTATAGAGCCGCCACAATCACGGCGTGCAACGCAACTTTAGGACACTACCCACGCACGAGTGCGCCACAAGATCACTGCCACGTGATCCGGCTCGAATCCCGATGGTCGAACTCCACCGACACAGTTCCATCCGCAGCCGTCCGCGCCGTCAGTTTCCGGCCGTTCCAAGTCGTGCTTTCGGGACCGCCGAATCGCCAGCGGACAATCACATGCGCGGGCTTGCCCTCCATCTCCAGGCTCTTCGGCGCCGCGCCCGGCATGACGGTGCGGCCCTCGAAATCGGTGATTCCTTGCAGACGCTGCCCGGGATAGATTTCATACACGCGCCGATCGTCGAGTGACTTCACCTTCGCGTCTTTGACCTCGGCTTGCGGAGCCAGGGTCATGACGTCCTCGGGGATCTTGGGCAGAATCGCGCCTTCGCGCACATAGAGCGGTATGCGGTCGAGCGGCGCCGTCGCCGTGACGGTCTGACGGCCGGCGAGACTCTTGCCGGACCAGTAATCGATCCACGCGCCCTCGGGAAGATACACGGCTCGCTCGGTAACCGGACTGAGGACCGGCGCCACCAACAGGTCGGGGCCGAAATAATATTCCGTCTCGGCGGCGCGCGCATCGGGGTCGTCCTGGTGCATCAAGATCAGGGAACGCATCATCGGCAGGCCGTTGCGGGCGCTCTCCTGCGCGGCCGCATAGCGGTACGGAAACAGACTCATGTGCAGCACCGAGTAGATGCGGTAAATGCGCAGCGCATCGAAGCCATAATCCCACGGCCCCAGATTTAACTGGCTCATCACTTCCATACCGGGCGAGAACGCGGAGTACTCGGTCCAGCGCGCGAAGAGCACGTTGTCGCCGTTGTACCGCGTCTTCTTGTTATAGCCGCCCAGGTCGCTCATCCATAGAGAAATGCCGCTCATGCCGGCGTTGAGTCCGGCGGTCACCACGCTCGGCAGGCCGTTCTCGGCCGAAAACGTGGCGTCGTTATCGCCCGCCCAGAACATCGGCTGCATGTGCGACCCGATGGTGCCGCTGCGCTGGAACAGCACCCAGTCCTTGCCCTTGCGGCCGGTGAGCGCCTCGGCCACCGTGCGGTTGTAGTCCACGGCGTAGCGGTTGCGGATGAGGCGCGGGTCCTCATGGCTGAAATACTTCACCTCGCCGACAAAGTTGCCCTCGGCGTCGTCATCCTTGAAGCCGTCGGCGCCCGCGGCGATGGCTTTGCCCACCTGGCCCTGCCACCACTTCTTCGCCGCGGGATTAGTGAAATCGATCAGCGACCCTTTGCCTTTCCACCATTCGGCGAGATACGTGGAGCCGTCCGGCCGATGCAGGAAATAGCCGTTCCGTTCGGCCTCGGCGAAGTTGGTGGCGAGCGGCGGAATCTTGTCGGCGAATCCCTGCTCACCCGGTTTGTTGGTGGCGTTGTCGATCCACGACGTGTGCCACAGCACCAGTTTGTACCCTTCGTCGTGGATGTGCGCGACCATCTTCGCCGCGTCGTCAAACTGCTTGGGATTGAACTCGTAGGTGTTGTAATTGGTGGCCCAGGGGCTATCGATCAGAATCACCGACGCCGGCAGTCCCAGTTCCCGGTAACGGTCCACGTCTTCCTCCACTTCCGCCTGGTTGCGATGATAGTCGCGCGCCTTCCAGGGTGCGAAGGCCCAATACGGCGGGAGTTCCTGGCGCCCCACCAGCGCGGTGAAGCGGTCGAGAATCAGCGGGAACTTCGGCCCCTCGAAGAGCACCACGCGCAGACGGTTCGTGAAGACCTTGATGCGGACACGGTACCGCTCGGTGATGTTGAGGTCGAAGCTGGCTTCGCCGTAAGTGTCCACCCACAGGCCGTAGCCGCGCAGGCTCATGAAGAACGGGATGGGCTCGTAGGTCTGGCCTCCCTTGGTCCCCGCGGAATCCATGGAGCTGTTGCGGATGATGGTGTGCGCGTGGTCCAGCCGGTCGAAGCGCTCGCCGAATCCATAGACGCTGCCCTGTTCACCCAGGTCGAACTCCCACTCGCCGGGAGTTTTGGCGGTAGCCGTGATTTCGTTCACGCCGGGGGAGAGTTGCTTCACGGCGACGCGGTTGCCCGCGGCAAGCGGCTTGCCGCTCAGAAGAAACCGGTCGAGCGTGAGCGAATCGGGCTTTCCCGCGGCGCCGGGAAACTCGAATTGCAACTCGGTATTCCCCGATGCGTTCACCACCTTCACTCGGGCGAGAGCTGTCGAAGAGGCCATCGCCGCCAGAACGGCGAGCGCATGGACCAAAATGGAATTTCGGTTCCGCTGCTTCACAATCCTCTATTCTGTCCGCCGGCTAACCAAATGACAAGCTCCGCGTCTATTCACACAGAGCCTATATGCGTTGCAACTATATTCACTAGGAATATAATATAGCCTATGGCCAGTACACGTCTTCCCGATCCCGAACGGCTGCTTCCCCTGCCGGCCGTAACCTTTCACATCCTCATGGCCCTGGCCGGTGGCGACCGCCACGGCTACGCCATTATCCAGGATGTATCGGCCCGCACCGAAAACCGGCTCCGGCTGGGCGCGGGCACGCTATACCGGTCGCTCGAGCGGATGCTGGGCCAGGGATTGATCGCGGAAAGCGGTGACCGTCCGGCGGCCGGACTGGACGACGAACGCCGCCGCTATTACCGCATCACACCGCATGGAGAATCGGTGGCCCGCGCCGAGGCCGCCCGGTTGACGGAACTGGTCCGCCTGGCCCGCGCCAGCGGCTTTGCGCGAGGCAGGGCGTGATGCCCGGCAATCTTCTGTATCGCTCGCTGCTGTGGCTGTACCCCGCTTCGTGGCGCGGCGAATATGGCGAAGAAATGCGCTCGGCCTTCCGGGCGCGCCGGCGGAATGTATCCGGCATCCTTGGGGTGTTGGGATTGTGGTTGGAAGTACTGCCCGACCTGGTGACGAATGCCGCCGCGGCGCAGTTCGACGTGCTGCGCCGGGACCTTCGCTACGCGGCGCGGGCCATCCGACGCTCCCCGGGGTTCGCTATCGCCGTCGTGGCCATCGGCGCGATCGGCATCGGCGCCACCACCGCGGCGTTTACGATGGTCGACCACGTGATGATCCGGCCTTTTCCCTACTGTCGCCAGGATCGCCTGGTGAAGGTTACCGAGGATTACAGCGACGCGTCTCCAGCCGATTTCCGCGACTGGCAGCACATGAATTCGTCGTTTCTGGCGATGGAGGCGTACCGCACCGTGTCGGTAGACGTGTCGGGGATGGGAGAGCCGCGGCGGCTGGACGGCGCTTCGGTGACCGGCGGCATGTTATCGATGTTGGGCGTGCAGCCGGCGCTCGGCCGCCTGTTCACGGCGGAGGACGATCGCGAATCGGGTACTCGCACCGCGATCCTCGGCTACAGCCTGTGGCGGGAACTCTTCGATGGCGACGCCGGCGTCCTTGGCCGCGCGGTCCGCCTGGACAACGACTCCTACACCATCGTCGGAGTGATGCCCAAGGATTTCTATTTCCCCAGCCGCGAGGCGCAACTCTGGACCACCATGCGCTGGGGCCCCGGCGCCTTCGAGGACCGGCGGGACACGTATATTTACAGTATCGCGCGGCTGAAGCCCGGCGTCTCTTTCGAGCAGGCCCGAGCGGAAATGCGCGGCGTCGGCAGCCGCCTCTCGCGCACGTATCCCAAGGAACTGGCTAACACCAACGTCACCGCCCAGTTATTGCGCGACGACATTTCCCCGCGCGCGGTGCTCATGCTGAAAGTACTGATGGGGGCAGCCGGCTGCGTGCTCCTGATCGCATGCACCAACCTGGCGAATTTACTGCTGGCGCGCGCCATGATGCGGCGCAAGGAACTGGCGGTGCGCACCGCGCTCGGCGCCGGGCGGGAGCAACTGGTCCGGCAGATGCTCACCGAGAGCCTGCTCCTGTCGCTGTCGGGCGGCGGACTGGGGTGGTTTTTGGCGCACGTCACGCTGCCGCTGCTGGTACGGTTGGTCCCGGTCGCGCTCCCGATCGCCGAGATGCCCACGGTGGACTCGCGGATTCTATCGGCCGCCACGCTCCTGGTGATCGCCACCGGCACTGGATTCGGGCTCATTCCGGCGTTACGCGGCCGGCGCCGGCAGATCTCCGCGGCGCTCCACGAAGGTGGCCGGTCGGGCATCGGCGGACAGCGCCAGCAATTGCGGCGAGCCTTGGTGATTGTCGAGGTCGCCGGCTCGGTTGTGTTGTTGGTCGGGTTCGGCCTGTTGACCCGTGCGCTATGGCGCATTCAGGCGGTCGACCCGGGATTTCGCGCAGGGCACGTGCTCACGCTTCGTACGTCGCTGCCCATGCCGCAATACAACGCGCCGGAAAAGCGGGATCCGTTCTACCGGCACGTGCTGGATGGCGCCCGGCAACTGCCCGGCGTAACGGCCGCGGCGTACATCAGCTTTCTGCCGATGCTGCACCGCGGCGGCATCTGGCCGGTGGAAATCGAGGGCCATCCGGAAGACGTCGCGCAAAGGCGCACCGCGAGCTTACGCTTCGTGACACCTGGATTCTTCGAGGCGATGCGGATTCCGCTCGCCATGGGGCGCGATGTGCGAGAGACGGACTCCCACTTTGCGCCCTACGTGGCGTTGGTGAGCCAATCGTTTGTGAAGCGCTATTGGCCGGGCGAGAACCCGATCGGCCGCCACTTCGATTTCGGAAATAATCAAAGGGTGATCGTCGGCGTGGTGGGAGACGTACGGGTACGCGGCCTGGAGCGGGCGAGCGAACCGCAGGTCTACCTTTCCTGGCAGCAGTCCGACGGCGTGTCAACCTATTACGCTCCTAAAGACGTGGTGGTCCGCACAACCGGCGATGCGGTTTCGCTGGTTGCGGCTATGCGCCGTCTCATTCGCCAGGCCGACCCCAATCAACCGGTGTCCGGCGTGCAACTGTTGACCGATATTGTGGCGGGCGAAACGGAGTCGCGGCGCGTGCAACTGGCGGCGCTGGGGGCATTCGGTGCGGTGGCGTTCCTGCTGGCGGCCGTGGGAATCCATAGCTTGCTGGCGTTCGCGGTATCGCAGCGCACCCAGGAGATCGGCGTGCGGATGGCACTAGGCGCGCAACGCGGTGACATTCTGGGAATGACGCTGCGCGACGGCTTTCAGCTCGCGGTAGTAGGAATCGCCGCCGGAGTGGTGCTGGCGTATGGCGCGGGCCGCCTGTTGGAATCGTTGCTCGCGGGGGTGAAGCCGAACGACCTTGCGACGTATGCCGCGGCAGCCGGACTGGCCCTGGTCATGACGCTGGCCGGCAGCCTGGCGCCCGCGATCCGTGCGGTACGCGTGAATCCGACGGTTGCGATCCGGGCGGAGTGAGCGTCGCCTACCGCGTGCGCCACTATCTACACGTCCGCGCGGGTTTCCAGGCGACGGCCAAAATACCACGTGGAACCGGCCCATGCAGCGATGCATGGCAGCAGGTACAGGCTGCTGGAGAAGAATACGCTGGTGGCGGCCATAGCCATGAAAGCGGCTTGCACTAACCCCGTAACCACGCCTCCGCCGGTGGAGAAACGCCAGCGGCTCTGGGGACGCGGCCGGTTGACGGTGGGGCCATGGCCGAGCGCGAGCGCCACCAGTGCGGCCGCGATTGCGGCGAGCGGCGCTAGCGGAAGGGTGAGCGGAATCGCCACCACCAGGAACGCCACGTCCTTGGCCGCCAGGATCTCCCACCCCCACAGCGGCAGCAGACGATACCGCGCCAAGCCGCCCGGTCCATCCAGACCGAACAGACACGCCGCATAGCTGGAAAGCGCCAGCACTACCAGAACCGTTATCGCCAGGAAGGCTTCGGGAGGCAGTGGGACCTTCGCCACGCGGCAGATCGCCACGCTGACAGAGAGCAGCAACGCACAGTAGAAATCCAGCGTGCAGAGGATCTCGCGCAGGTTCTTGCGGATGAGCTGGTTCCAGCGGCCTGGAAATTGGGGTATGTGCAGCCAGATGGCGCGGCGTGGGGCGAACGGCAGATCGGAGAGCAGGAACGCGGCCACAAACAAGCCGGCCACGGCGGCCCAGAGTCCGAACGTCACTTTGCCGCGGATGGCCCAAACCGCCAGCCCGGCGATCAGCCAACTGACCGGATTGACCCACGGGCTGGCGATGCGCAGCAGGCGTCGCTCTCGTCCATCGAGAGGCCACAATGCCAGGCGCGACGCGGGGATCTTGCGCAGTGGATCGGTGCTGAGGGGGAACAGCAGCACCACGCCGATCATCAAGTAGATGAATCCGCCGGCATCCTGCAGCAGAAGCGCAGTCACCAGAAAAAAGTTGTTGCCCACGATGGCTACGAGCGACTTCTGATCGCGCCGGTAGGCTAGCCCTAGCGCTTTCAGGATTGCGATGACCCGAGCCAATTCAGTTCCTCGACTACCGGCGCTTCCACGAGATCGAAATAGTGCTGTTCCAGCGACTGCGGGAGATCGGCCGGCGGCGAATCCCAGACGATCTTGCCTTTGCGAATCATTACCACCTGGCTCGCAATCTGCTCCACCACCGAAAGAATGTGGGAGGTGAGGAACACCGTGACACCGCGTTGTGCGATGGCCGCCAGAAGGTCGCGCATAATCTTGGACGTGACCGGATCGATGGCTTCGAACGGCTCATCCAGGAACAAGACGCGCGGATTGGGAAGCAATGCCATGGCGAAGGCGGTCTTCTTGCGCATGCCGTGGGAGCAGGCGCCGGCGAAGGTATGGCGCCCATGTTCCAGGCTGAGGGCGTGCAGCAGTTGGCCGGTGCGCGTACGGGTTTCGCGCTTGTCCAGGCCATAGACGCTGCCCGTAAGAAGGAGATGCTCATCCACCGTAAGGTCGTCAAACAGGCCGAGATCCTCGGGCAGAACGCCGATGCGGCGTTTCAGTTCCAGAAGATTGCGAGTGACGTCCAGGCCATCGACCGTCACGCTGCCCGAGGAGGGCGGCAGCAATCCGGTGAGCATCTTCACGGTAGTGGACTTGCCCGCGCCATTGGGACCGAGGAAGGCGCAGATCGCTCCCCGGGCTACTTCCAGGCTAAGGCGATCGACGGCGGTGAAGTCGCCGAAGCGGCGCGTGAGGTTGCGGCAGGAAATCAAGAACCATTATCGCCCGGCGGAGCTCGCGGCGTAGCGATGTAGTTGCGGCAACCTCGATTAAGTGCAATTAATCAAGAAGTCATTGCCCCCACCCACTCCCGCGTGGTACCCTTCCTAAGATAAATAACCTCAGGAAAGGAGGCACTACTTGCTTTACGGCAACGAACAACTACTCACCAGCATTCGGTTATTCGACATTGACGCATTGCGGCAGCGCTTGCTTTCCGCCGCCCGCGCCTAAGTCAACCCGTCAACCCAGTATCCGTCTGACGCCATAAGTGCGTTCCGGCGCCTATCCATACTTCATATGCAAACTGTAACTGCACTTGCGCCCTCTCAGTGGGAGGCCGCTCGAAACATACTCGGTGGAGCCCAGCCCGGGAACGTGATCGTACTGAAATCCGCCGCGGGGCGGGGAAGAACGACGGTGCTCCGGTATGTCCATGCTTCCATGGGCGGCGCATTTCTCGGCATGCGGCAGTTCATGGATTCTCTGGCGAGCCATCAGCCCTCGGCCGTCGAAGAGGCATTTCTCGAAATGCTGGACCGCGCGGCAGCGAGCCACCAAACCGTCATTGTCGACGACCTGCACCTGGTGACCGCCGTTGTGGGCGCCTGCGAGTATGGCCGCGCGTTCCTGCTGGATGCCGCTTTGACCGCCGCGCTGGCGGATGCGGCGATTCAGCGGAAGACCTTGATCTTCGGCGTGCAGGACGACGCTCCCTGGCCCATCGAGCGCAGGGCCTGCACCTGGCGGATCCCCGCCTTTACGGCGGACGATTACCGGAGCCTGTGCCGGATTTATCTGGGCGCGGAAGCGGCCGCGCGCCTGGATTACGCGCGCATTTTCCGCTGCGCGCCCATGCTGAACGCCTACCAGGTGAAGAACGCCTGCACCCGGCTGCGCCGGGTAATGGAATTCGATACCGTGCGCTTCGTCGAATACCTGCTGTCGCGGGGTAAGGCGAGCGATGTGGCGATTAGCGAAGCGCCGCACGTCGATTGGAACGGTCTGAAGGGCGCCGATGACATAATCCGCGCCCTCGAACCCAAAATCGCGCCGCCGTTCGAGACGACGAACTAGCATCGCCACCGCCCTTCTGTTGTGATACTGTTGTCACCGTATGACACGACGCACTGTACTGGCAACTCTGGCGGCCTCCCTGGCGAGCGCCGCCGAACGGCTCCCAGCCAACAAAAATGTCAAATGGGCGCTCGGCGCGAATCTATGGAACTCGTTTCCGCGCGTGCCCTTTACCGACATCCTCGATATCATGCGCGATACCGGGTTCATCGGCATCCGCATGACGCAGTTTCCGCAGATCCTGACCACTTACAACATCACCATCCCGCAACTGCAGCAGGAGGTGTCCAAACGAAATCTGCATGTCATCACCAATTCGTTCAACGGGCCCACGCACGACCCGGCACGCCGCGCGGAAGTGCTGGCCAGCGCCCGGAAAGCCATGGAGTTCCTCAAGAATTTCGGCGCCGACCGCCTGGTGGTGTTCCCTCCCAACCGCGCCAACGGAGCGGCTGCCGGCGCATTCGAAAGTATGTGCGAGTGCTTCAACCAGATTGGCGAGGTGGCGGGCGAAATGGGATTCCGCGCCGGCCTGCACAACCACATGGGCGAAATGGTGCAGGACGAAGCCGAGGTGGACCGATGCATGGCCCTGACCGATCCCAAGAAGTTCGGCTTCTCGCCCGACACGGCGCACCTGTTCCTGGCCGGGATGGACGTCGCCAAGACGCTGGACAAGTATAAGGACCGTCTGATGCTGGCGGACTATAAAGACGCCAAGAAGATCGGCGCGAAGATCACCGACAACATCTTCGACCTGGGCGACGGCGATATCGATTTCCCGGCTTGCCACCGTGTGCTGAAATCCATGTCTTATAAAGGGTGGCTGTGCGTGGACCTCGACACGGCCCGCAACGGTCCGCGCGCCAGCTATGAGCGCTGCGGCGCGTATGTGGTGAATAAGCTGGAACCGATTTATGTATAGCGTGACCCGCAGGAGCTTTTTGGGAGCTGTAGCTATGACTGCTGTCGCGGCGGAAGATTACCGCATCATCGACCCTCACGTACACGTTTGGAAGCACGACCCCGAGTTTCCTTTTGCCAAGGAAGCCCATCCGCCCGAGCGCGACGCCACCCCCGAGACGCTGCTGGAACTGATGAAGGCGAATGGCGTCTCGAAGACGGTTCTCATCCAGGTGATTCACTACCGCTACGACAACCGCTATACGGCTAGCGTGTTGAAGCGGTATCCGCAATACTTCCAGGCGGTGTGCCGAGTGGACCCGCTCGACCCCGCGGCTCCGGACCGTCTCTCGCGCTTGACAGAGGAGGGATTTCGCGGCGTCCGCTTGAGCCCCGCGGCGAACGCCTCCGGCGACTGGATTCACGGGCCGCTGATGCCGCCACTATGGAAGCGTTGTGAATCGCTGAAAGTGCCGATGACGGTTCTCGCGCCGATTTCGCGGATCCCCGAGGCCGGGCGGTTGATCGAAGCGTATCCGGACCTGACGGTAGTGATCGACCACATGGCGGACTGCCCGGTAGATCAACCCGCCGAATTGGAAAAGCTGATCGCGCTTCAGCGATATCCCAAGGTATTCGTGAAGATCTCGCACACATGGTCGCTTTCGCGGCAGGGCTATCCCTATTTGGACGCGCAGGACTTGGTGAAGCGCCTGCACGCCACCTTCGGTCCCCAGCGGTTGATGTGGGCCACCGACTGGCCGATTGTGGAGCAGACGCCGGGCGCAAGTTACGAGCGCGCGCTGCGGGTGGTCCGCGACGAGATGAAGTTCCTCAATGCCGACGACAAGAAGTGGATGCTCTCGAAAACCATCGAGCGCGTATGGCCCTTTTGAGTTAGCTTCCATTACAATTCTTTACAGGCTGCCCCCGCCCTCGCGTCGTCTTATTAAGCGAGGAGCAATGCTATGAAAAACAAATGTTTATTGGCTGGAGCGGCGCTGTTTTTGTCCGTCGTGGCAGTCGGAAGCGCCAAGAGTTGGGATATTGTAGTGGATAACACCGCCAAGGCGGGAACACTGGAACTGCCGAAGGGAGATTATCACATGAGCCTGAACGGCAACCAGGCTGTATTCACCGCGATTGATTCAGGTAAGAAATACAGTGTCTCCGCCAAAGTGGAACAGGTCACCCAGAAATACGCCGATACGGCTGTTGAGAATACGACAGATGGCAATATGGAAGTGATTCAGTCCATCGAACTTGGCGGAACCACCACCAAAGTCGATTTTGGAGAGTAAGTCAGTTCCGTGCCTTTAGAAACTCCGAGGGCGCCAGCGCGCGGCGCGTCATCCGCGCTTCCAGCACGGCGCCCTTAAAGTAATTCACCCTATTGATCCGCGTCCCTATCGAGGTGTGTCCCTCGCGTTGCGGAGTCAGGTGCAGAGGACCGGAACCCTCAAGCACGCCGTCCACATAGTTTCGGAATTCATGGCCGTCATATACGGCGGCCACGGCGTGCCAAACGCCCAGGGTATGCAACTTCGTGCGATCGAGCAGCGCCAGGGATTCGGCGCCCGACAGTGCAAAGCTATCCAGGGCCCATTGGCCGCCGATCACGCGGATCTCAAACAACATGCGGGTATTGGTGTCGGCCCCGGTTTTCGCGTCGCGCTCCTGCAGGTGAAAGAAACGCTGTTCCGGCGCGCCTCCCAGGTCGGGACGGAAAATCACCTCCCAGGTGAAGGCGTCCGCGCCGGCCAGCGGGTGGACGTCGACGAAAATGGCGTCGTCCACGCCGTTAAATTGGACAGCCTTTCCAGCGGGCACGTCGATCACGCGCGGGTGGCCCAGCAACATCGCAGGGTGTCCGCCGATTTCATCGAGACGATCGAAATGCCAGGTGACGCTGTCCTCAGGCGCGGCGAGCGCCAACATCAGGGCTCCGAAAAAGGAGCCCATCACGGCAAATAGGCAAGTGCGAGTCATAGTTCGATAGTACAATTGGCTGGCGTACTTAGGCTAGATGGCAAGCGCGATTCCGTGCCAGGCTTACTCGATCCGGACCAGGCGGAGCATGCTGACCGGCGGGAACGGCCCCTCGCTCGCCAGGGCGATCCGGTTGGCTCCGCCGTTCAGTTGGAAGAGGCCGGCCGAAGACCATACCTGGTTCGCGGGAGACCAGCCGCCGGTGACAGCGCCACAGACCTCTTTGACATCGCGCCCGTTGACAAACAGGTGCAGGGGCCGAGGCTCGGCCGCGGCGTACCGAATGGCAACCTGATACGTACCGGTGGCCGGCAGATCCACAGCATACTCCGCTCCATACGGTGGCTGCCCTTGCGATAGGACCACCGGCTGATCCTTGCGTTCGGCCAATTGCGTATAATCGGCCAGCAGGTTCCCACCGTGGAATGCGGCCGCCGGGATGTACCGGCGCCAGTGCCCGAGGTACCAGAGGAATCCGTGGAGACCGCCGGTATCGATGACGGAACTCAGATCGAGGTATCCCATGCGCTTCTCCGGCTGTATGGGGTAGAGCGCAGAGTACCGCTGGGTGCGAAATGCGAAGGCGCAGTTGGCGCACGCCGCGTAACCGGTCGCAGCCACGAATAGACCGGCCAACCCGTAGCGCAACGCTTTCCGCGGCAGGGACGGCACGTACGCGACTGCCACCGAGGAGCCCAACACCAGCCAGGGGAACATGTCGTGCAGGTAACGATAGCTGATTGCCCCCCAGGTGAACATCAGCCCGCAGCCGGCCAGAGCGCCGCACAGGGGCGCACGGAGCTCGCGCAGTTCCTTGCCGCGGCCGGCCAGGCAGAGCACCGTTCCGGCCATTGACGCCAGCAGGAGCTCGGGCATGGCGGCGGGCAGGCCGGCAAACGGCTCGGCGAAGTCGAAATGCGCCTTCGGGAAGCGGTCCCTGAGCAAAGGGTCTCCCTGCGTCAGAAACAGCCAGGGAAACCCGCTCCGGAACTCGATATGGGAAGGCGAAAGATAGCTCGACAAAGTAAGCGGCAGGTTGTAGAGCGAGAACAGCTCGCCCTTCACCCGCTGCACGCGCTCCGGCGTGAACTGCAGGTTCCAGGCGATGGGCTGCGAAACGAACGCCGTGCCGAACTTCCAGTAATTCAGGCCCGCCCAGAGCGCCGCGCAGGCGATGAGCGTGGTGCTAACCGCCGCGGCAGCGCGGCGCGGCATCGCACGCCCAGCGAAATATGCGCCGAAGCGGGACGCTGGAAACAGCAGCACCGCGTCCAGAACCAGCAGCGCGGCCAGCGGTCCGGCGCCCGACGACACACGCGCCAGAAAGGCCAGGACGGCCGTGGCGCAGGCCAGAGCCAGCCATTTGGCCTTGGGGCCGATCAGGTAGCACGCCAGGAACACAAAGTGGGCGAACGCCAGCGCGCTGGCCCAGAGAATGGACTCCTGGAACACTCTCTTTTCCGCGGACACGAAGAAATTGGTGGAACCAATCGCGGCGGCCAGGATCAAGGCGGCTCGCAGCGCGTTCCGCAGGCGCGGCCGCCCGGCCGCCGGAAACCGCGGTTCCAGCCGATGCATCAGCAGCAGGAGCATTCCGATGGTCAGCAACGATGCCAATAGCATCGACACACGCGTCCAGCGTCCGTACATTCCAGGCAGCAGCAGTTGCAACGGAAGGCGCATCAGCGCCGGCGTGGGACCGAAATAGCCATAGGCCTTCCCATTCCGCATGAAAGCTTCTCCGTCGATGGCGTCCATGGAGACATCGATGCGGCCGTGCAGCAGACTCTGCGCCTGGCCGTCATAAAAACTTTCCAGCATGCCCGGCTTGGGGAAGAAATCCCAATCGCCTTCGGTGACCATCCAAGCGAGCAAGAACAAAGAGACCGCAATGGCCAGCCAATCCCAGCGGAGGCGGTCGAGAATCGGCGCCTGCCGGGGCGGCTTATCGATGGGGGGTCTGACCGCTTTCCGGGGCATCAGCGTCCGGCCCGCGGCGCGGTCACTCTGCACACCGCCGATGCGGTCCCGGTGGAATCGCTCTCCGACACCGCCGTCACGGTGACGGTGGCCGCAGCCGCACTCCCCGGCATTCGCGTCACATAGACCGGTATGGACTGCGAATCGCCGAACTTCGCCGCGGCCAGCGCATTGAGCAGTTGCGCCGACCAGCCCGCGCCCTGGACCGAGACCTTCAGCCGGTAGATATCCGAATTGAAATATGGCGCGGCCGATTCCGGCCCCGCTCCGGTATTGCGGAGCGTAAAGGGTACGCTACCGGAAGCCGGCAACTGCGCCGTCGCCGGCGCCGATACCGATACGCCGCGCTGCCGCGGACCCGAGCCATCGAGCGAACGGACACCCACATCGTACGAGAGAATGCCCTTCGCGTCCTTGTGCACATCGATGGCGTAGAAGTGCAGCCGGTTGGCTGTGTCCTCCCACTCGAACTGGCTGCCGGAATTCAGGCCGGCATGGAACAGCGCGTCGTTGAGCTGGCGATAATCGGCGACGGTGCGCATCACCGGTTCGCCGTTGGGACGCTTGAAATCGAGCATGTGGATGTCCTCGGGATGCGCGTCGATAACCCAGGTGAAGAGACGATATCCGGTAGGGCTGCCGCCGCCCCGTCCACCGCGCCCGCCCGCGCCCTCAGGCCCGAACGGATTGACCTCGTTGTCGGTATTCTTGGCGAGCAATACGCCGCTGTCGGGTGTAAACGAGTCATAGCCGATGCGCTGCACCACTTCGACGGAATAGAAATTGAACACCGGCCGTCCGGACGATAGCGGATTTTTGTCCCAATCGTCCAGCGGGGTCTTATCCTGGGGCTCGTCGCCGTCCAGCTTGACGGTAATTCCGGCGAGGCTTCCGGGCGGAGGTTCCACCGCGCGCGCCGTCACTGTGCCCACGGCCAGTCCCGACGCGGCGAGCCCGTTCCGGGTGAGCTTCAGCACCGTCTGGTCCTTCACAAACCCGAACTTGATCTTACTGCGAAGCATCAGGCCGGCGGGCATGGACGCGCCTTGAATCGCGGGCACCACCCAGCGGCTGTGCGGACCGCCGGGGCCGTTGAAGGAGCCGCGATCCATGATGTCCCACGGGCCGGAACCCACGCGATGGTACGGCTGTTCGTACGGGTTGTTGTTGTTGTCGCCCACGCGGAAGGCGAAGTGGACAATCTCATGCGTGATGGTGCCGGAACTCTCTCCCTGCCGCACGGAAGAAAGTCCCCATTGCATCTGACCGGCCTTCCAACTGGTCCAGGGCTCATAGCGCGTCACCACCCAGCGCGGCTTGCTGGTATCCGGATTGCCCCACTCCGCCGGGATGTCCTCTTTGGTCTGGAACTTCATTTCGCCGAATTCCTGCCAGACGCTGGTTTCGTCGTAGCCCGCATAGACGCGAATGACGATATCGTACTTCGATTTAATATCGCCGGCATCGGCCTTCCACAGGGCGTCGGCATCGGGCTCCATGCGGCCATCGGCGGCGTAGCCCGAGGGTATCGCGCCCGCCTGTCCCCATTCGTTCAGACCATACTGGAACAGCTTCTTGGGCATGCGATACGGCCCGAACGCATCGATCTTCCCGATGCCCACCTGACCGCGCGATTGCTCCATCCAGTAGCCGTTGATGGTGTGGCCATGGTTGACGGCCGACGGCGTATTGTAGAAGGCGGCATAGAATTGCGCGACCTGCGCGCGGCCGATCGGGTCGATCTGGGGGTTCGCGAAGAGATCGGACTTTTTGGGCAGGGTGATGACGAACGGTTGATCGTCGAAATCCACGGCGACGAGCGCGACTTTGAAATTCTTCTTAGTGGGAACGCGCGACGGGTCGGCCCAGTCGACGCCGGGAATGGGATGATAATCGGCCCAAGTCATGACGTCCTGGTCCTGGACCTTCTGGGGATCGATGGGCGCGGGCGGAGCGGTCTGGGCGAAGAGGAACGCGACTGCCAGGAAGAGGGCAATCGCGGAGAATGCATAGGATTTCATATTTCCTAATAGTGTGCCACGCTGTGCCGTCCGAGGGGAAACGATTCACGGTAGTAACGATTACCGGTAGTAACCATTAACGGTAGTAACCATGGGAGATGCAGACAGGCTGTCGAGCTCGGGAGGGGGCGACGGGAAGAGGAGGCCGCCGGAAAGCGAAGTGGACGGGCCGGTGGCGACCGGGTGGCACGGAACGGGCGGCACAGGGCGACCGCCGGCTGGGCCGCGGAGGGCGGGAAGAGGAATCGGCAATGGGGCCCGGCGCCGGGGTAGGGGCGGACGACAGGTTTTCCGGGGGTGGTGGGTTGGTTTCGGAACTGGGGTAAGTGGCTGGGTCGGGTTGGGGTTGGGGGTCTGAAATGGGTTCGTTCGGTAATTCGGGGCGGAGGGCTTTCAGGCGGTCGAATTCTTCGAGGGCGCGGCGGTACAGGCGTTCGGACTGGGCCTGGTACCGGAGGAAGAGGGACCAGCCGTTGGACTGGCGGACGAGGCGGAGAAATCCATCGGCGAGGCAGTAATTGCGGTTCTGGGCGCGGGCGATATTGATATCGGCGACGCCGGCGAGTTCCTTGCTCATGGGAGTGAAGGGGTGATCGCCGGTGTCGAGGGTTTCATTGAGGCCGGTAGTGAAGAGGCCGGCTTCCAGACGGGAGGCGCGGAACATGGATTGCTGGGCGAGAGCCATGCGCTCCAGAGCGAAGAGTTCCTGGGCATTGACGGGCTGATAGGTGGAGACGAGGTCGCTCTTGAGATGGGCGATTTCGTGGATTTCTTCGACGCGGGTGATGGTGAAGGTAGAGGCGGTGAAGCCGTGCTTGACGGCGTTTTGCGAGGAGCGGGCTTTGCCTTCGGGAGACTTGGGTCCGGAGGACTGGGCGGCATTGGCTCGGTTGGCAGCGAGTTGTTTGGGGGAGACGGACTTTCTCATGGTGGTTCCGATTTGAGGTTTAGCATGGGGATGGAGTGGGGGCTGGGAGCGATTGGGGGTAAGTGATTGACGGGGAAGGGAAAGATTTTTGATTTTTTCTGTGAACGACTTGCAGAACTCCGCGGGAAAAGTTTCGGAGGGGGTTTCAGAGGGGATGGAGACCGGAGTTTTTGGAGAGCAAATTGCCCTCAGGGACCTCGATTGTGGAGGTTTGCGC
>Ga0182018_10000410_pt1 | contig 56147 bp, 45 predicted proteins | sample 812P2MmetaG_FD_120490 | JGI IMG/M metagenome (GOLD analysis project Ga0182018, IMG submission 120490) | Permafrost microbial communities from Stordalen Mire, Sweden - 812P2M metaG | ecosystem: Environmental > Terrestrial > Soil > Wetlands > Permafrost | place: Sweden: Stordalen | collected... | reverse complement strand
GTCGACAACCACGTCAGCAAAGAACAAGGCGACCGCCTTGACGCACGTTCTGGCGCTCATCGCCGGCACGCAAAAGCACTTCCCGAACGGGCAGTTCACGCTCGGGAAAACCGCGTACACGACGGCGACGCTCGTCCAGGCTCTCGAGAGTCTGGCCGACGCGATCACCGCCGTGAACGCGGCGCACGCGAGCGTCAAGGACGGTCTTGCTGCGCTACGCGCGACGGATACGAAGGTGGTCCCGCTCATCCGGGCCTACACGAGTTTCCTTCGCGCGACGTTCAGCACGGCGACCGCGCAGCTCGGTGACTTCGGCTTGCAGCCTCCCAAGGGCCACCAGCCGCTGCCCACCGCCAAGCGCGTCGCCGCGACGGCGAAGCTGAGGGCCACGCGCGCCGCGCGTGGGACGACGAGCAGGAAGCAGAAGCTCGCCATCAAGGGCGACGTGACCGGCGTCACCGTGACGCCGATCACGACTCCCGCTCCCGCGTCGCCGCCCGCCACGCCGGCGGGGCCTGCTCCGGTCGCGTCCGCACCCAGCGCCGCGTCGAAGTAGGGGTAGCACCCGGGGGGTGTCCTCCTCGTCCGCACGAATCCTCGTGCGGCCGGGCGGGGCACCCCCCGGTTTTTTTTGGTTCTCGCGCCGCGGTCGGGGTCGACCTCGCCTGCGCCCTTAGACCCCCAGGACAGGCAATCCTTCGGCGACCGCAGCGGCCGCGAGGTCGACGTCGTGCGTCGCGAAGCGCAGAGCCGGAATGCGCGCCCTCGCGAGCATCGCGCTGGCAACATGAACGGCGTCCAGCGTGCGCACCCGGGTCGGAAAGGGCTCGGCGGCGCGTGCGAGGACCGCGCGATTGATGCGCACGGCCTCCATGCCGGAAAGCACGGTGAGGGTGGCGGCCCGCCTCCTGGAAAGCTCGCGGTCGGGCATGCCGCCATCGAGGCGCAGGCGGTCGAGAGCGCGCAAGCACTCGACGCGCGTGATCTCGCTCGTCACGGCCTGCGAGGCTCGAGCCCACTCCGCCAGCCGGTTTCGCTCCCCGAGCACGACCCGGAGGACGACCGACGAGTCGAAGTAGATCCTCACCGTGCGCCGCGATCGCGTCGAAGGGCCTCGAGGGAGCTCATGGACGTCGGCGTCGGACCGAGCCGCACCTGGCGTACGGAGGCGAACGTGCGCTCCGCGGGGATGAGCTCGAGAGCCGCGCCGTCCTCCTCGACCGGAACGACCCTAGCGATGAGCCGTGCTCGGTCCATCACCTCGATGGTCTCGCCGGCTTCGGCTGCCCGTAGGTGCTCCGAGAGGTGGCTCTTGAGCTGGGATATCGTCGCGCGCTTCATGACCTATTCTGGTCTCATCAGGTCGTGTGGGTCAAGGGCGCGGCAGGTCGAGGACATACTGGAAGCCCATACACGACCTTCTCGCCCGCGTGCCCATAAGGGTATCCTGGAGGACAGTGCCAGGGTCTTACGACGTCGTCATTCACGAGCGAGAGTCGATCCCCCCCCCGTCGGAGGTCGTTCACTCGTGGGCCCCCAAGGGCCCGGTCCCCGAGCCGGGGCCGCCGAAGACGTCGACCGAGGCATCGCGAGAGCTCATAAAGAGCGTAGCGAGCTGGGTCGTCGTCGTGATGCTCGCGATCGACGGGCTCGCCCTCGTCTTCGAGCCGATCGAGCTCCTGCGGCACGGCGCGCCGTGGCAGGCGGCTATCGCGTCGACGCTGGCATCGTTCGGTCTCGCGTCGGTGTTCTCCCTCGTCGCGGCGGTGCCCGTCGCGGTCGCGTACTCGGCCGTGCGATTCATAGGCAGGCTGCGCCGCCCATGGAGCTACGCGTGGCCGGTCCCGCTCGCGCTTACCGGATGGCTCCTGGTCGCCAACCTCGCGCCCCATCCCGTCGCGATCGTGGCGACCCGGGCCGAGGCTCAGTTGCTCCTCTTCGTTCTGCTCGGCGGGCTGCTCGTACTGGCGACGCTTGTCGCCCGTGTGGAGCGGAACGTCTACCGCTACGCCTTCGGGGCGGTGCTCGTGGGGCTCATGCTCGCGCTGACGTACGCGCTGCCGCCCTCGATTCACCACGAGCCACGCGACATCGTGTGGTGCTGCCTCGTCGTGTGCGCGCTCGCGGTCATCTACCCGCTCCGCCGGACGATGCGGCAGGCGAGCAACGCGGTCGTGGTCCGGGCGCTCGGCGGCCTCGTGGGCGTGTCGCTCCTGCTTTGGGCGCTGGCTCCGATCGTCTCACCGAGCTGGCGCGTCTACGCGCACGACTACGGCGCGTTCGCCGATCGGCTGGGGCGCCTCTGCCGCGAGCTCGTGGACATCGACGGGGACGGGTTCTCCGCGGTCTTCGGCGGCGCCGACTGCAACGACTTCGACGCCTTCCGGAACCCCGGGATGGTCGAGCTTGTCGGGCACGACCGCAACTGCAACGGGATCGTGCGACCGGCGACGCCCACGCCCGCGCAGCACGGCCTCGCCGCCGAGGTGGGCGACCCCGACGCGACCGAGGGGGAGATTGACCGCGTCGTCGTCGTCACGTTCGACTGTTTCCGCAACGACGCGTTCTCCCCGGCCGTCACCCCCAACCTTGTCGGGCTCGCGGACAAGGGCGTGACGTTGACCAAGCTCTATGCAGGCGGCTCGCGCACGGCCTTCTCTCTTCCCCTGATGTGGCGCGGCGCGTACGACCGCGATCCGGTGGCCGCGACCCTTCACGGCCACGGCGTGACCAGCACGGCCGTCTTCGCCTACACCCACGGAACCCTCGAGGGGAACGTTCTCGACGGTTTCGAGGTCGTGCAGCGGCCTCCCGAACGCGACAAGCGCTTTCGCGCGAGCGAGGTCACCGACCTCGCGCTCGCCGATCTGCGCGATCCGTCGCACGCGCGCAAGCACCTGCTCTGGGCGCACTACTTCGACGCCCACGGCCCGCGGGCCTCGCGGTTCCTCCCTCCCGACCTGCGACACTTCGCGCCGATCGAGGGAGAGGGCGCCGACTCGGCGCTCTACCTCGACGAGCTCGCGTACGACGATCGCGAGCTCGGGCGTCTTCTCGAGGGAATCGAGCAAACGGGCGGTCTCGGCAAGACGCTCGTCGTGGTCAGCGCGGACCATGGCGAGGGCTTCGGGGCGCACAACATGTACGAGCACGGGCAGTCGGCATACGACGAGATCCTCCACATACCTGGCGTCCTCGTCGCGCCTGGGCTGACTCCGGGTCGTTACGACCACGTCCTTTCGAACCGGGACGTGGTGGCGACGGTCCTCGGCGCATTCGGGCTCGTGTCGAAGATCTCTCGGGCCGAGGAGTTCGGTCGCAGCTGGCTCCGTTTGCGCAGCGGGGGCGGCGCCCCTCTTCACGTGTTCGTGATCTCGTACTCGGCTTCGGCGCCCGTCTTCTCGTGGGAGGAAGCTCCGCTGATGGTACGCACCGACGACGACGCGAAGCTCGCCGTCGGGTACCTCGAAGGGATCGAGCGGCTCTACCACCTCGGTTCGCAGGCCCGCGAGACGCGCGACGTCGACCCCGAGTTCCCCGCGGAAGCCGCGCGCGATCGGCAGGAGCTCGAAGTCTACCGCGACATCGACCGCAGGCCGCCCTGATCGTCCGCGGGCAGGTCCGCGCGCCGGGCTGCCGCGCGCAAGAGCAAACCCTCCGGCACTGTCTCGAACGACGCCAGGAGCGGGTCCTTCTCGAGGAGGTCCGGGTACACGTAGACGGGGCGATCGTGGGTCGCGGCGACGAGCTGGTGGGTGCGCCTCAGGGCCGGACCCTCGGTCCATGGGATGTCGAGGTCGGGGTGGCGCCGCCGGATCTCGGCCATCTTCCACGGCAAGGACAGCATGCCCGGAGCAAAGGCGATGCGGTCCCCGCAGAGCCGCTCGACGCCGCACAGGTAAAGCTCGGCGTCGATGGGCTCATCGCCACTGAGGAGCACGAGGGACCGATCGGGGACCCGCAGCAAGAGGTCGTGCGCGAAGTCGATCCCACGCCGGTCCGCGTGCATATCCACGTCGCTCGCGGAGACGAACCGCGCGGAGGCCCACGCGAACAGGACCACGGCAAGCACGGCGACCGCTCCGGGCCGTCGGCCGATCGCGGATCGCGCTGCGCTCACCGCCGCGCCGAACGCTACGGCGAGGGCGATGTGGCTCATGGTCGTGAAGCGCTCGAAGTACGCCAGCGTTCCCTCGTTGCTCGTGTCGAGGGCGTTGAGCCACGCGAAGACCGGTCCCGGTAGGGCCACCGCGAGGAGGAGCCCAATCCCGGCGGCCCGGTCCCTGTGGAGGCAAACGACGACGCCGAGCAACGCCCCGAAGAACATCAAGAGACCCATGCTCCGGGCGACGAGGCGGGCCCACGCGGCGACGCGGATCCAGCCGTGCTCGCTGGTGGCGTGGCTCGACGGGCTGAAGAGGCCTCCGTAGTCGGCGCGCGTGACGAGCCGCGCGAACGACGACCAGTCGTGGACGTCGCCCCAGGAGAGGTAGGGCGAGCGCCCGGCGGCGAGCGGTACGAGGACGTAGGCGAGGGCCACGGGAGCCAGGAACGCCACCGCGAGTGTCATTCCCGTGCGCGGCCTTTCACGCACGAGGCTGGCGGTGGGTCGCCATGCCAGGACTGCCACAGCCGGAGCCGCCAGCGCGAACATCATGTGGTGCCCAGCCGCGACCCCTGCGGAGAGGGCCAGGGCATGGAGCACGCGCCCCCTGGCCTCTCGCGGCGCCCTCCGCGCCACGAGGGCGAGCGCGATCGTCAGGGCATAGAGCAAATCGTTGAGGGGAAAGACCTCGGCGTAGAGGGAGCCAAAGAGGAAGGACCGCGAGAGACCCAGGCCGATCCCCGCAGCGATGGCCGCCGCACGGCTCTTGGTGAGCGCGAAAGCGGCCGCAATTGTCGCGGCGACCGCACCCGCGTGGAACACGGCGCTCGTCACGTGGACGCGCCAAGGGAGCGCTCCGAGAGGAACGGCCGCGAAGAGGTGCCCGATCGCCGTGTAGAGGGGGTACCCAGGCGGATGGGGGACGCCCCACAGGGCCGCCGCCGTCACGAGCTCCGCCGAGTCGCCGATGAGCGCGAGGTCGGGGCACATGCGCGCGACGCACATGGCGAGGAAAGCCAGGGAAGTCAGCGCCGCGCCGACGACCACAGCCCGGCGTCGTCGTTCGACTTCCACGGGCGGCGGCCCCTCGGGCCGGGTCTCGAACATAGCGCTTCACGCTACAAGCAAACGGCTGGAGTCCAAAGCCAGCTCGCGCCTAGGGGAGGTCCATCTCCGGCACCCAAGAGGCGTCCCGCTTCGCGCACGTGCGGTCACCGAGCTGCGCTTCGCGCCATTTGACCCCGGGCGGCGAGGCGTCGATCCAGTGGAAGCTCGGCTCGCGTACGTCGAGATGAACGTACTGCGTGCGCGGGTGGGTGTAGACGCCCACGCCCGCGCGCGGCAGCCCCCGCAGGTACGCGGCGAGCGACCTCGAGGGAACGCCGCGCAGCTTGAAGTCGAGGGCCTCGGCGGTCCCGTGCCGCCCCGCGTTCGCGCGCCACCCCGAGACGACGACGACCGGCGCGTTCTTGAAGTGGTATGCCGCCTTGAACACGAGCTGCTCGAGACGCACGGCCAGCGGGTGCGGATCTTCGCCCCTCGCGGCGATGCGCTCGAATAGGGCGCGCGCTCCCTCGTCGACGTCCCCGTCGCTCTCGTAGAACCGCACGACCGCGGTCTCCTGCGTCGCCGTCGTGCCTACCTCGACGCCCTCGAGGTGCGCCGCCCACGCCGCGACACGCGTGGGCCGAACCGCCGCCGTCAGGAGGGCTTCGATGCACATGCGCGATTCGCCCAGCGATCGCGCCGACACGTCGTTCGCGACGAGGAGCGAGAGAACCACGGCGAAGAGGCAAGCCGATGCGAACAGCGGGCGACGAGCGGGATCCATGGTGCGGGTGCGAAGGTCAGTCCTTCTTGTCGATCTTCTCGTGAAGCTTCAGAACGATGTTCGGATAGCCCTTGGTCGGGTCGTGCATCATCTTCCGGAACTGCTCGTAGTAGCTCTTCGTCGTGCTCGATCCCTCCGTGATGACGTCGACCACCCGCAGGCCGTTCTGCGTCTGCTTGACGACGTAGTCGACGCGCGTCGCCGTCTCGCGAGGCTTCAACCGGTTGGTCGCCTCGGTCAGGACTCGCGTCTCGCCGCCCGTGTCGCGCGTACCGCGGTACGTCACGTCGTAGTCGAGCGTCTTGCTCAGGTTGCGCTCGTAGTTCTTTCGGATGAGCTGCTCCATCAAACCGCGAAGCTCCGCCCGCTGCCCGTCGTCGTAGCCGGCCCAGAGGTCTTCGCATCCCGGCTGCGATGCAGGGCATGGCTCGCCGAAGGCGCGGTGCGCGAGCTCGTCGTAGTCGACGAAGCCCGCCAGCGCCTGGTGAACCTGAGTCTCCCGCGACGGAGACTCGGGCGCGCGGAGTAGCTGCTCCAGCCGGTGGTGCTGCTGCTCGATGAACGTCTCCGCGGGGCTGTCGGCCGCGCGGGCCGGGGCGCCGAGCGCGACCGTGACGACGATCCCCAGCGTGGACCAGATGGCGATGAAGGGATGGATCCGCATGACGGCTCTGGACCATTGTAGGTCACGGCGGGGGAGGGCGCAGGCTCCGGGGTAGGCCGGACACGTCCGTGCTCAGCGTCACGCAGAAGCTCGCGCCCCCGCCGGGAGCCCGCTCGAGGGCCAGGCTCGCGCCCATCGCGGCGTGGTCTTCGACGATCCTCTTCACGACAGCGAGGCCGATGCCGGCGCCGTGCGTCCGCGTGGTGAACGACTCGTCGAAGATGCGATCGCCGGCTTCATCGGGGATGCCCGGACCTTGATCGTCCACCGAGAGGGTCACCTGGGGACCGTGCCCTCGGACGCGCACCTTGACCACCGAGCCCGCCGGCGTCGCTTGCATGGCGTTTCTCACGAGGTTCCACAAGACCTGGCGCATCTGGGCGCCGTCGCAGCGGGCGAGGGCGTTCCGCTGGGGTCCCTCGTACTCCACTCGCACGTCCGAGCTTCGCGCCGCGTTGGTCGCGAGCTCGACCACCTCCTGCGCCAGCGCGGCCACGTCCGTGGCCTGCGCACGCGGCGGTCGCGGCTTGGATAGGTCGACCATGTCGCCGACGAGATCGTTCAGCCGTCGGGCTTCGCGCCGGATGATGTCGCACAACCGGCGATCCTCGTCGGTCAGCGCCGTGGCCTCGCGGAGCATCTCGATGGACCCGGTGATCGACCCGAGCGGGTTGCGGATCTCGTGGGCCAGCCCGGCCGCGATCCGTCCGAGCACGGCGAGCCTCTCGGCGTCGAGGGCGCGCCGCGTGGCGGCCTGAAGAGCGCCGCCCGTGAGCCTGAGCCGCTCGGCCAGGTACCCCGCGAGCAAGGCGACGACGCTGACGCCGAGGGCGTTGAGCAGCAGCGGGTAGATGAGCTGGACGCCGTCCACCACGTAGCCTGCCTCGGCCTGATCCGGCGGAGGATGCAGCCAACCGAAGCCGAACCCCGCGCACAGCAGCCCGTAGATCCCGATGCCGAGGGCCGCCGAGTACGTGGCGCCCCGGAGACCCACGAGGATGGCGCCGATGAGGCACGTGAGGGCATAGAACGACGTCGCGCCGCTCGATGCCCCGCCCGTGACGTAGACGATCGCGGTCCACGTCACCTGATCGAGCGTCAGCTCCGCCCACGCGAGGGCATGCAGCCGCTTCCCCTTGCGAAGGACCGCCGCGTAGACGGCCGCCAACACGAACCCCGCCGTGATCGTGGCGAACGTGATGCGTAGGCTGAACGGGTACCGCGCCAGCTCTCCGCCGAGGTAAAGCCGGGCGGTCGCCCCGAACAGCAACAGCAGAAACGCGAGCCTCAGCCCCGTGATCCACGCCAGGCGCGTCGCCAGGCTGTGGTCGGCGGTCCTGGCCCGCGGCAGGCCAGGGCCGGTGTCGAGCGAGGCGTGGATGCCGAGCTCCATCGGGAGCTATTCGGCCTTGATCTTCCCCGCGATGCTGAAAATCGGCATGTACATCGCGATGAGGACGACGCCGACGGTGCCGCCGATGCCGACCATGAGCACGGGTTCGATGAGGCTGGTCATGGCCGAGACGGCCACGTCGACTTCGTCTTCGTAGAAGTCTGCAATCTTGTTGAGCATCGTGTCGAGCGCGCCCGTCTGCTCGCCGACGCCGACCATCTGCACGACCATCGGCGGGAAGACGTTCGTCTCGGTCAGCGGCTGGGCCATGTTCTTGCCTTCGGAGATCTTCTGCCGCGCGTACATGATGGCCTCTTCCACGATGACGTTGCCTGCCGTCTTCGCGACGATCTCGAGGGCGTCGAGGATCGGCACGCCGGAGGAGAGGAGCGTCCCGAGGGTGCGCGTGAAGCGGGCGACGGCGATCTTCCGCAGCACCATCCCGAGCACGGGCGCTCGAAGCATCCACTTGTGGAAGAACTTCTTCCCGCGCGGCGTGCGGTACGTGTAGCTGATGCCGAAGACCGCGCCCGTCAGCCCGAGGAAGACGAACGGCAGGTTACCGACGAACCCCTTTGAGATGTTCATGACGATGCGCGTGATCGCCGGGAGCTCGTCCTTCGCGCCGAAGTCTTTGAACATCGTCTCGAAGCCCGGGATGACGAAGATGAGCAGGATCGACAGCACCGCGACGAAGACGAAGATGACGATGCTCGGGTAAACCATCGCGCCGCGCACCTGCGAGCGCAGCTTCATCGCCTTCTCGATGTAGACCGCGAGGCGGTTGAGGATGGTGTCGAGGATGCCGCCGACCTCACCGGCCTGGACGAGGTTGACGTAGAGATGATCGAAGACCTTCGGATGCCGCCGGAGCGAGTCGCTGAACGTCGCGCCCTGCTCCACGCTTGCCTTGACGTCCCGCAGCACCGCCGCAAAGCGCTTGTTGTCCGTCTGCCCCTGGAGGATGTCGAGGCACTGCACGATGGGCAGGCCCGCGTCGATCATGGTCGCGAAGAGACGCGTGAAAGTGACGATGTCCTTCGGGGTCACCCCCGACCCGAACTGGATATTGATTGCCTTTGGCTTCTTCTTGACCTTGGTCGGCTGCAGCTGTTGGCTCTTGAGCTTCTGGTTGACCGCGTCTTCCGACTCGGCCTCCATCGACCCCTTGCGGACCTCGCCCGTGCGCGCCCGCGCTTCCCAAACGAATTCAGCCATTAACGGTTTCGGCGGCCCCCCCCGGTGCCCGGTCAGGCTGCGGGCGGAGCTTGCTCGACGTAAAAGTCTACAGGGTGTGGCTTTGCAGGGTCAAAGTCTATGACCCCGGCAGAGCTGGCAAGCCTCGTCGTCTCGAAGGGGGTTTCCCCCGTGGCGGCGACTGGATGCGCCGCCTATCGCGACGGGTGGCGCTCGGAGACGGGAGGCGCGGTCGATCTCTTCTTCGACCTCGCGAGCGTCACCAAGCCGATGACCGCTGTCGCGATCGCTCGAGCGGGCATCGATAGGGCCCAACCGCTGGGGGCGTTCTTGCGCGAGGCCCGTGGTACCGCCAGCGAGCACGTTCCGCTGGAGCTCTTTCTCGCGCATCGCGCTGGCCTCGAGGCACACCTGCCCCTCTACACGCCGCTCATCGACGGTCGTCCCCTGGATGTGTCGGTCGCGCTGGGGATGGCCGCGAATGCCCGTCGCGTGGACGCCGGCGGATCGCCACCGCAGGAAGGCTTTGCGCCCCTTTACAGCGATCTCGGCTTCGCCCTCGCCGGGGCGGCGCTGGCCCGCGTGGTTGACGCGAGGGACGCAGGCGAGGCGATTTCCCGGCTTGTCCTCGAGCCTCTTGGCCTTGGTTCGCGCGCGGGGACGGTGCGGGACCTGGCGGCGCGAGGTGTGCCCGGGCCCTTTGCGCCCACGGAGGATGTGGCGTGGAGGGGGGGGCTCGTCACCGGCGCCGTTCACGACGAGAACGCGTGGGCGCTGACCGGGGATGGCGGATCGGGCCATGCGGGTCTCTTCGGGACGGCCGACGCCGTCCTGACATTCGGCTGCGCGGTGCTCGACGCGCTCGACAGGCGCAGCGGACCCTTCGGCGGCCACGACCTCGGGTGGCTGGTGCGAGCGCGCCCGGGCGGAACGTTACGGGCAGGTTTCGACGGCAAGAACCTGGAGGGATCGAGCGCGGGCACGAGGATGGGCGCCAACAGTTTCGGACACTTGGGTTTCACGGGGACGAGCCTGTGGATCGACCCGGACGCACGGATCGTCGTGACGCTGCTCACCAATCGGGTGAATCCGACGCGGGATCACGTAGCAATCAGAGAGGCTCGTCCGTGGGTGCACGACCTCCTTTGGGAGCGCGCGTACGAAATAACCGGCAGCTCCCCCTAAAGTGCAGCGCTGTAGGCACCGTTGCGGTAGTCGCTGGTGCCATGCGGCGCCGGTGCCGCGTCGCCAAAGGAGAGATCGAGCCATGAAGCCTGCGTTTACCCTCGTTTCAAACTCCACCGAGCTGGCCGAACCGGTAACGGCGGTCCGAGAGTCTTACGTCCGTGAGCTGGCCCCGCGGCCGGCGCCCGAGGAGGAAACGCAAGCCGCGCGACACGTCATCGCCGCGCTCGTGGAAGCCGGGGTCGACACGTTCTTCGGAATCCCGGGAGGCCCCGTCTGCGCCGTCTTCGACGCCATTCTTCAGACCCCTGGCGCGCGCCTCGTCGAATCGAGACACGAGACGGCCGCCGCCTTCGAGGCGGTCGGCTTCTATCGCGCGACTGGGCGAGTAGCGGCGGTCGTCGCCACGGCGGGGCCCGGAGCGACGAACCTGGTGACGGGCGTGGCGTCGGCCCATTGCGAGAGAGTTCCGATGGTCGTCCTCTGCGGCGACGTCGCGTGGGCGAGTGGCGGAGGGCAGCTCCTCCAGGACTGCGGTCCCGAAGGACTCGACCTCGAGCACATGTTCGCGAGCATCACTCGCGCTGCAATCCGTGTGGCGCACCCGCGTTCAGCCGCCACACAGGCGCTCGCTGCTCTGGACGCTGCGACCGACCCCGTCAGGCCCGGTCCCGCGCTGCTCGTCGTACCCATCGATCGCGGCACGGAAAGCGTGCCCGCGACGCGCACGGAGCGGGCAATCGTCGACCGTCGCGCCGTTGCATCGCGCGACGTCGTGGTCGAGACAGGCAGGTTGCTCGCGGCAGCCCTGCGGCCGTTGATCGTCGTCGGTGCAGGGTGCCGGCCGTTTGCCGCCGAGTTGCGTCGCCTCCTGGACCTCTTCGATATCCCGTTCGTGACGACGCCGCGAGCAAAGGGGATCGTGAGCGAGCTGCATCCGCGCTCTCTGCGCCACGGAGGCCTCGCGGCCTCCCAGTGGGCCCGGACGTACACGGCGCGCGGGGTGGACGTTGCGCTCGTTCTCGGCACGGACCTGGACGACTGCAGCATTGGACCCACGCGCTACATCGGCGACGGTGGCCTTCTCGTGCACGTTGACGTCAATCCGTCCGTGTTTCACCGAAATCTGCCGGCGCACATCGGCGTTGTGGCGGACGTTGGGTCCTTCGTCGACACCATGTGCGATGTGGTCGAGGAGTACGGGCTCCGCAACGGCCGGTCCACGGCGCTCGTCCGCGATCTAAAGGCCACGACGTCGGCGTTCGAAGTCGCAGACTTCGCTTCCGACGCAGGGCCGACGTTGACCCCGCATCGTGCCGTCGCAGACCTTCAAGCAGCGGCGGGCGCGGACGCCCGTTTCGTCACCGACATCGGCGAGCACATGTTGTTCGCTCTCCACTATCTGACGGCCGAGGGTCCGGATGGCTTCAACATCCAGCTCGGTCTCGGGAGCATGGGGTCGGGCATCTGCAGCGCGATTGGTCTCGCGATTGGCGACCCGTCGCGCCGCGTTGTCTGCATCTGCGGCGACGGCGGAATGCAGATGGTCGGCATGGAGGTGCTGGTGGCAGCGCGAGAGAAACTGCCGGTCGTCTTCGCGGTCTTCAACGACGCGCGGTACAACATGGTCTATCACGGGTTCAAGGCGCTTACGGGCCGAGCGCCGGAGTGGGAAACGCCGTGGGTCGACTTCGTCATGTGGGCGAAGTCGATGGGGATAAAGGCTCTTCGCGTCAACCACCCGGGCGAGCTCAGCGCGGAGCGACTGGAGCGACTCACAGAGGGCGGCGGTCCGATCGTCCTCGACATGCGCATCGACCGAAGCGTGCGCCTCAAGGGTGCGGGACGCGTCGAGTCGCTGCGGCACATGTCGGTCGTCCGGCCAGCAGAGGGGACGGCTCAGCCGTGATGTCGCGTCATGCCGCGCCAGACGCGCAATGTCTCCGCCCAGCGCCGCGCGCCGTAGCGTATATGTATCTCTACGATGCAAGCCAGCCGTGCCATCGCGCTCGTGGCTCCTCATTGCGATATCGTGGAGCGCTTGCAGGTCGTCCCGCCGTCGGCACAGATTCGAGGAGTCTGGCTCAAAGCAATCGAGAAGCAGCTTGCCAAAGATGGGCGGTTGCAGATGTACCGAGAGTACTTCCCGGACGACCGGTACTCGATGCTCAGCTACTATCCTCTCGCAGACTTCCTCGAGCGCCTTGCATGCTCGGCCGCGATAGTCGCCTCGCCACGGAGGGTGCACGAAGGAATGTCTCTCGTCATGAGAGGCAACGCGGAAGCGTTCATGGACACCCTTCTCGGGCGGGTCATGCTGCGGGTCCTGTCCCGCGACCCCGTGAGGCTATTCGAACAAGGGACAGCGGCGCGCAGGCAGAGCTTCACGTACGGGCGGTGGGAATTGCGTCGTCTCGGGGAGCGCGAAATCGAGATCGTGCACCACGACGAGTATTGCTGGATCGAGTCAGCAATCGCCGGTTCACTCCTGGGGACGTTCGAGGCGTGCCACATCAAGGGCAAGGTCGAGACGAGGCTCACCGACCGGTTCAACGGGTCCAGCTTCCTCACCTGGTAGGGCTGGCCTGCATCTCGGTGATGCGTTTTCGATCCGCGGAGTACGGATCCGTCTTTTTGGAGGTGCGGTGATGAAGTCAGCGATTCTAGGTATGGGCGAGTGGTGGCCTGAGACGATTCGCGACAATAGCGCGTGGCCGTCCGACTTTGGCCAACGTGATGGTGCGCATCAGGACATGAGCGCGTACCGGGATTTCCAGGCGGGCCAGGGAGGTGACCCTTGCGACGCGATCACTGCGCGCCACCTCGCTATAGAGGCCGGGGATCCGTTCGCTGGTTCCACTTCCAGACGCGTCGCGGACGCAGACATGGACGCCTGCGAAGCGGAGGCGCGTGCGAGCCGCGCCGCTCTCGATGACGCGCGGCTGAAGGCGGAAGACATTGACTACATTCTGTCTTGGGCTCTTGTACCCGAGCGGGTGACGCCGCCCAGCGCTACGCGTGTCGCACATCTGATTGGCGCGACGCGGGCAATCGGCATCGGCATGGACATTGGCTGTGCGACGATCGTCGGACAGCTTTTGTTCGCCGCCTCCCTCATCGAGTCGGGCCGCGCAAGAAACATCCTCGTAACTGGTTCTCACCTGGCCACGCGCGCATTCCCCGTCCAGCATCCGGCGTCGCCTGGATTTGGAGATGTGGCGGTAGCGGTTGTGGTGGGTCCGAGTGAACGGGCAGGAATCCTGTCCACGTTTGGTGTGTCCCACGGCGACTACTACGACACCGTTGCTTGGCGCCGCTCCAAGGACAACGACACTCCCTGGTATCAGGCGGGGGGCCCGATGTACCTGGGCAGCTACGACCGGGATGGGTTTGCTCAGATCTTCCGCGACACCATACGGTTCGGCCGGGATACCGTAGTCGAAGCGGCGCGGCGAAGCGGCGTCTCGCTGCCGAGCATTGACGTCTTGGCTTCGGTTCAGCCGAGGCGTTGGGTACCCGTGGGAATTGCCGAGGCGCTCGGCCTCTCGCCAGACCGTGCGCCTCAAACGTACGATCAGCTCGCTCACCTCGGTGCCTGCGGCGTCGTGACCAACCTCCTTGAGGCGCGCCGACGTGGCCTCCTGAGCCGTCGCCCGGGCGGCGAGCCCGCCACGGTCGCCCTCTACGCCCAGGGTGCAGGCTTCACACGCGCCGCAACGATTCTCCGCTGGGTGGCGTGAAGGCGCCGTCCGAACGCACGCCTTCACACGGGCCCCAATAGCGGTACGATATCTGATGTGAGTACGGGTGGGCTTTCACTGCGCCTGGTCGTCCATGATGACGAGACGGCGCAAGAGTTACGCCGCCTGGATGAGCATCGTGGAACTGGCACCCCTATAACCATCATCGTCGCCGCGGACGCGGCCGGCGAGGCTGTGGTGCGTATCCGCCAGGCGGCCGGCGATCCGCCGCTCGGCGTCGTCGCCCGCACCGAAGCGGAGGCGTTCGCCGCGGTGGCGTCCGGAGCAGACGACGCGTGCGTCGCGGAGGACCTCGATCTCCCGCGATACATCGCCTTTCTCGATCGCGTCGACCTTCGGGCGCGTCAGCGCCGGGAAGCCGAGAATCGTCGGGCGGCCGCCGCGCACGCGGAGAAGCTCGCCGCTCTCGGGACCGTCGTCGCGGGAGTCGCGCACGAGGTCAACAATCCCCTGTCGATCGTGGTTCTCCTCGTCGAGACGATCCGAGGGATGGTGGAGCCCCTGCTCCAGGGCCAGGACGAGATCTTCCGGCTCGCGCAGCGAGGCACCCTGGCGACGGCTGAGGAAGTGGAGCGCCTCGCGGCGGTGGTGCAGACCGGGTCCCGCCCGTCCGACGTGCGCTCCTCGCTCGATGACGCGACCAACTCGCTGAACACGATCCAGGCCATCGTGCGGGACCTTCGCATCTTCGCACGCGCGCAGGACGACGAGCGGGACGACGCGGTGTTCCTGCCCGACCTCGTGGAGCACGTCCTCCGGGTAGCCGGAGCGCACCTCAAGACGATCGCGACGCTCGAGCGAGACTACGGCGAAGATCTTCCGATCCTGCGCCTCCCCCGGAGCCGTCTCGCGCAGGTGCTCACGAACCTCCTCATCAACGCCGCGCACGCAATTGCCGAGACGAAGCGCGAAACGCATCGCGTGCGGATCAGTCTGCGGTGCGACGCCGAGGCGCTTGCGATCTCCGTCTCCGACACAGGCCCGGGGATCCCGCCGGAGATCATCGAGCGTATCTTCGACCCGTTCTTCACGACCAAGAGCGGCGAAGGCACGAGCGGTGGCACGGGGCTCGGGTTGTCGATCTCGCGCTCCATCCTCCAGGCGCTCGGCGGCGATCTCGTCGTCGAGTCCGTGCACGGCGAAGGGGCGACGTTCATCGCGCTCATTCCCATCGCCGGGAGGCTCGTCGTGGGCGAACCGAAGAAGAAGACGAGGAACGCGGTCCCGGTGGCACCGCAGCGCGCGTCGGTTCTCGTGATCGACGACGACGAGGCGCTCCTGAGAACGTTCGCCACGGCGCTGCGCGGCCGCTTCCACGTCCTGCTCGCAAGCGAGGGCCAGGAAGCCATCGACCTCATCATGTCCGGTTCGAAGCCCGACGTGCTCCTGTGCGACGTGTCGATGCCCGTCGTCGACGGGCCGCACTTCTATCGATGGCTGGTCGACAATCGTCCCGCGCTGATCGACCACACGGTGTTCATGTCGGCCAACGTCGACGGCGAGGTCGCATCCGCCTTCGCGACGGTCCTCGGCAAGCCGCTCCTAGAGAAGCCCATGACGCGCGACCAACTCATCGCGGTGCTCGACCGGGCCGCGGGCGCCCCCAAGTAGCGGCGGTATGTTACGCACGAGGAAGTGAACGACTACCCCTCCGACGACCTCGCGCGCGCCGCGGCGGCCGGCGACAGCAGCGCGCTCGAGGCCTACCTGACCATGCTCAAGGGGCGCATCGTCGCCCGCGGGGTTCACCTCGGCTCCCACCTGGGCATCGAGACCCTGGAAGTCGCGCCCGACCGCGTCACGATGCGAATGCCGTGGCGGCGCGAGCTACGGCGCGGGGGTGGAATCTTCCACGGCGGCGCGATCATGGCCCTCGCCGATCAGGTGGCCGGATGCCTGTTCAACACCGATCCGCGCGTCGCCGCCGCGGCTTGCACGGGCCTGACGACGGACTTCAGCGTTTCGTTCCTTCGCGCCGCCGAGCAGGGGGAGGCCATCGTCGCCACGGGGAACGTACTGCGCCGGGGCCGCAAGGTGACGTTCATGCAGATCGACGTGCGCGGCGAAACCTCGGGCCGCGCGGTCGCGACCTGCCGGACGACCTATTTGACCGTGGCGCGCGCAAACGTCGGGAAGTGAGTTAGAGTGCGGGCCATGGATAAGACGATTCGCTGCACCGTCTGTACCTGGCGCGGAACGGTGGCCGAGGCCGCGGCCGTTCGCGTACAAGCTGCACCTCTTCCGCCCGCGCTCGAGGAGCTCCAGCACGCCTACGCCGAGAAGCAGGCGGAGGACGAGCAGCTTGGCGGCCACCGCCTGCCGAACTGCCCAGTGTGCGGCAACCATACGCTCCACGTGAAGATGCATCGCAGCCACGCCGCGGTTTGATCGCGGTCGAGGGGAGCGGGCGGCCCGCTCCTCCTCGAGCACCCCCACCGGGAGGGGGCACGATGAGCGATTGGGCGTCGCCTACCTCGCGGGGAACTCTACGGCGAGCCTCGTGCGGCCGATCATGAGCTCGTCGGCGTCGACGAGCTCTTGCTCGCCTTTGATGCGAACGAAGACTCCGGTGCGTGAGCCGAGATCCGTCAGCAAAATGGTCCCCGCCTGTTCTTCGATGAGGCAATGCTGTTCGCTGACGAGGGCATCGCTCGGGAACACGAAATCGCCGACCGAGGAGCCGATTTGGAGCGTCGTCCCTCGCGCGAGCACGCACGCACCAAGCGCACCTCCTTCGAAGATCTGCACGACGCGAAACGACGAGAGCCATTTCGGCGACGAGTAGAAGTACGTCGGCCCGGGGTCGGGCCCGTCTTGCGGCACGGGGTTGCGCTCGACGCGCAGGAGCTGGTCACCCACGATGAACTCGTCCCCTGGCCCGAGCTCGACGGGAGCCTTGATCCGGAGGAAGACGCCGTTGCCCGCCTCGAAGTCTTGCAGCCACAGGCGCTTGTTCTTCAGGAAAATGGCGGCCTCGTTGGCGTGGCAGAAGCGCTCGCCAGGGAGCACGATGGCACCCGCCGATCCGAAGATGGCCTCGATCCCGGGTGGTGCGTAAACGGCAGGGCCGCCCCCGAGGCTCCGGACGACATGCAGGCGAAAGTTCACCTGCTGGGCCTCTGCCGAGACGGGCGGGGCGCCCTCGGCGAGGGGCGTTCGCTCGCTCGCGCCGTCGGCCTGGACCCGTGACTTCTTCTGCGTCGCGAGCTTTTGCACGTCCACTTTGGGCGGGTGCTCGAGGAGCTGCATGCCGCCGATGGCGCGACCCTCGATGATTTCGTCGAATTTTCCCTCGCGCAGGGCAAGGGCCATCTCGAGTTGCTGCGCCTTCATGAGCTGGCGCACGTGGGCGGCGACGTCGTCGCGCCGCACGTCGTTCGCGTAGGAGCGCTTGTGGCTTTTTATGACCCGGCCGCCGTCCGCGAAGAGGTGCGTGATGACGTGAGGCTTGTCGAGACCGCTGTCTTCGGTCTGGATGTGGAAGGTCAGGCTCTTGTACTTGACGTTGTTGTTGAAGCCGACCTGCGCGCGAACGAACGACGGGCGAACCACGCGCTCGAGGCGCGAGAGCTCGACCGCCGACCAGCGGGCGATGGCCTCCTCCAGCACAGCGTGATCGCCGGCGATGCCTTCCATTCGCTCGAAGGCGAGCTGCGCGAGGCGGGACGACGGATCGATGCGGAGCGCCTCGGCGAGGAGGTTCTGGCCCTCGACGTCGTTGGGACCGTTGGCCGCCCATGCTGCAAGCACGCCCACGGCCTCGTCGGCCCGGCCCTTGTCGATCAGTCCCTTGGCCACGCGGGCCGCGGTCGCACGGTCCTGGGAAGGACTGTCAGCCATCGAGCCCCCATCATCCCCGCGGGCGCCGTGCGCATGCAAGTATCCTCTCGCGGCCCCGCGTGCTCAATGTGACGGCGGTGACCCGGTCGGTGCTTGAAAGTCGGCCTCTGGGCCATTCCTTCGCGGCGCGAGCCCGCCTGGCCTGGGCTTTCGTGGGGGTGGCGACGGTCGTGCTCGTCGGGCGTGCGCTCTTGGCCGAGCGGCAAACGGTGGACGATGTGTTCATCTTCCTGCGCTATGCGCGCCGCCTCGCGGAGCACGGCGAGTTCGCGTTCAACTCGGGCCTGCACGTCGAGGGCACCTCGAGCGTCATCTGGACGCTGCTCGTCGCCCTGGCGTGGCGCGCGGGACTGCACGGCGTGGGTGCGGCCAAGGGGCTGTCGCTGGCGGCGGGCGCCCTCGTGCCGGCAGTGAGCGGCCTCGCCGTCCGTCGTGCGGCCCCCGAGCGGCCCCTCTGCCTCGCGGTGCCGGCGATCGCGCTGGCGCTCGACGCGGATCTCGCGACGTGGGCCTCCTCCGGGATGGACACGGCGCTCTGGACGCTGGCGTGCGTCGGGTGCGTGGCTCTGGCCGCGGCTCGTCGAGAGCGCGCCGCCGCGGTCATGGCCGGGGCGCTTGCGTGGGTGCGGCCCGAAGGACCCCTCTTTGCCGTCGCAGCCGTCGCGGCGCTGGCCCGGGACCGGCGTAGCGCAGTCAGGTTGGCGATCCTGGCGGGAGTGCCGATCGCCGTGCTCTCCCTCTCTCGCGTCGCCTATTTCCACGACGTGCTGCCGAACACATTCTGGGCAAAGATGCACTCTCCCGCCGAGGGCAGGGACTACTCCGGTCTCGGGTACGTCGCGTCTGCGCTCGAACGGCGTCCGCTTCTGCTCATCCTCGTCCCGCTCGCGGCCTGGCGACTGCGTCCGGGTCCAGCGGGGCGCCTCGCGCTGGCCTTCCTTGCGAGCTCGGTCGCCTTTGCGCTTGCGGCGGGCGGCGACTGGATGCCCGACCGGCGCCTGCTCGTCGTCGCCTTGCCGATGGCGGCGATCGCCGGGGCGATCGCCATGGGGACTGTCAGGGTGGCCTCTCTGGCCCTCGCTTCGACCGCGGTGCTTGCGATGGAGGCGGCCCTCACGTTCGATCATGCCATCGATCAACGCTGGCGAAGCATCGAGTGGGTCGACGAGCGTCTCTCGAGCTACCGGCCCTCGGCGCGGCCGTTCGTCGATCCCTATCCGCTCGACTGGATGCCCACGCACCTTCTCCACGACCTGGCGCCGTTCGTCGCGCCGGGAGACGCCGTCGCACACGTCGACATGGGAGAGCTGCCGTACGTCATGGGGGACGTGGCGTTTCTCGACGGATTCGGCCTCGTCGACCGCCCCGCGGGCAGGCTCGCATTCGCTCCGCACAGCGAAGTCCTTCGCGCCGCCGCGCGGGAAGAGTTCTTCGAGCTCCGGCCCGCGGCGGTTATCGTGGTCATCGACGAGGGCACCGGGCATCCGTTCTCGGCGGCGCAGGACGCGGCGCTCGAGGATCCGCGCTTCGCCGCGCAGTGGCGCGAGCTCGGCCGCGTTCCCACGTGGGGCGATCACCCCTGCGTTACCTACGTTCGACGAGATCTGCGCCCGGCCCGTGCCGACGTCGCCGCGTCGAGGACGAGCGCCTGGTTGTACCGCGTGCCGGAGGTGAAGGCGCCGTTCTAGCAGGCTGCTTTTGCAGCAGCCTGCTAGGCGCGCTACTTGAGTGAACGTGCGGCGGCCTCGCGGAGTGCCGCGGGCGCCACGAGCACGGCCGTGCCCTCCAGAGGGCGGGCATAGACGCCACCTTCGCCGGCGGCCCCGAAGACGATCCCCACCTGCCGCGCGGCGCCGTCGTCCGTGGCGAGGGTGAAGGCCACCGAGCACGATCCCGCGCCCGACAGACCAAAGGTCCCGTCGTCGCTCTCGGTGACCCAGGAATCGGCCCTCGCGTGCGCAAACGTACCGACCAGATCGTCGGCCGGTGCGGACCCTGCACTCTTGCCGCCGTTCGTCTTCCAGACGCCGTCACGCAGGTCGAGCCGCTGGCGCACCGTGCTGCACGAGTCGTCAATCGTCACGACGGCCGCCGCGTCGAGCGGCGGCTGCCAGACGCTCGGCGACCGGAGCGCCACTGGATGCGGCTCGAACCGACGTGCGACCGCTGTGGGGAGGCGCAAAACCGCGCCGTCGTCGAGGCGGCGGGCCAGCACGGCGCCGCCGCCTGCCCGCGAGGCTAGCTCCACCACTTCGGTCGTCCCGGGACCGGTGCGGACGGCGGTCACGCGCCAGCGTGCGGCGACGTGCTCCACCCCTCCGGGCCTTGCGTCCAGCGCCCGTGCGCTCGATAAGACACCGACCAGCGCGTTGGCGGAGTCTGTCTCGTCGCCCGTCAGGTCCCTGTCCTCGGGCGCACGCTCGCGCCATCCGGGACCCCGGCGCGCGATGTCGACGCGAGGACCGTCGCCCTCGATCGGTTCGAGGCGCAAGTCCTCGATCTCGTCCGCGCGAGCGAAGAGCGGGCTGGTGTCCACCAGCCCCTCCATCGGTTCGCCGAGAGTCCGCGCGGGGCCCTTCGACATGCAAGCCGACATCCGCTGGGGTTCCACCCTGACGACGACGATGTGATCGGCGTCACCGGGGCAAGCATCCCCGAAGAGGAGACGCACGCGCGGTTGGGTCGCGTCGCGCGGGACGAGGACGAGCGTGAGCGGGGGCTTCGCGGTAGCCTCGTCCGCCAGCGCGTCGTCCAGGAAAGTCTCGGCTCGCACTTCGGCGAGGGCGGTGAACAGGCGATCGACCGCGACTCGCGAGGCCCGCAGTCCGTTACCATCGCCCAAGCGGAAGGTCGAACCGGCGCGCTCGATGGCCACTTCCCCGTTCGAGCTCCGTAGCTCGAGGCGAGCGACCTGGTTTGATCCATAACGAACTATGGAATGGTCGCGATAGGCATCCGCGCCTCGCAAGAGCTGCACGGTGAGAGAGCGGCCCGCGACGAACGTGCCCTCACCCTCGACCCGCATGTACGCCGCTCCGTCGGGTCGCGGCGCGTCGCCTCCCAGCACGAAGTGATACTCGAGGGCCCCGACGGTGACCTTTCCCCGGACGCGGGGCGCCTCCATTCCGGAAGCCTCGGCAGGTGGCAGGTCACGAACGCGGGTTGCCATCTCTAGCTCCCGCATGAGCACGTCCACCACGGCCGCGTCCGGGGGCTCGTGCCTGGGCGACGTCATGACCCACGACGCGCCGAGCCCGGGGGCACGCTCGAGCACCAGGTCTTCGGCTCCGTGCGACAGCTCGACGCGCCGAACTTCGTCGACCCGGAAGCTCGGGAATACGTCGCGCTTGCGGGCTGCGCGATCGCCGTCCGAGACGAGCGAGCGGTCTACGAAGAACGCGTACGCAGCGGTCGCGGCGGCCAGGACGACGAGCGCGATTGGCGTCACCGCGCTGCTCGCCTTCAAGACGAGCGCTCCTCGGGCGCCGGGGCGTCGCTGCCGGGGACGTAGGGCTTGTTCTCGGAAGACCTTCGCCATGCCCACACCGCGGCTCCGAGCAGCATCGCCGCGAGGGGCATGAGCACCAGAACGTAGCGCCGTACCTCGTCGCGACCCTCTTCCGAGATGCGCATTCCGGCGGCGATCTCCGTCTTGTCCGGGACATCGACGACGGGAGGACGGGCGACGAGCCAGGAGAGCGCGCTGTCCACGAAGAAGGCCGCACCGTGAAGTGCGCGGGGCTGCCGCCAGTTGTCCTCCGCTAGCGCGAAGCGGCTGCCCACCACGACGACGCGAGGTCCGTGTGGAACGCTCGGTCCGACTCGCGGTCGCTCGCTCGCCATCGCCAGTGCGAGCGAGCCCGTCTCGTCGGACGGGTCGCGGGGCGGCGCGTCGGTCCACGAGGAGGCGCCCACGATGCTCCTTTTCCCGTAAGCTCCGTTGCTGGTCACCAAGAGCGGCGAGCTCGTCGCTGCGCCTGGCTGTGACGCCCTGTGCATCGACCGCGAGAAGAACATCGCGATCCGTGGAGGGTGCGCGTCGGGTCCGCCCGCGACGAGGCCTGCCATGACGGGGTGGGCCTGGGCGGAGACGAAGAAACCCTCGCCGTGCGTCTCAGGGATGGCGATGTTTGCGTCGAGGTCGTGCACGAGATCGTCGTCGAGCGCGATGCCGAATGGTCCGAGGACGTCGTCGAGCCCGGCCGGAGCCATGCCCGTCGGCGTCGCGGCCTCGACGGGACCGATCGCGGCGAAGACGCTGCCCCCTTGCAGCAACCACGAGCGCAAACGATTGGCCTCCTCCGGCGCGAAGGGCGACCGCGGCCCGGCGATGACGACTGCCGCGCACCCGACGAATGGCTCGTGAGCATCGGGCGCCGTGGAGTCCACGCTGCCGAGGTCGTAGTTGTTTTTTTCGAGCAAGTCGCGCAGCGCGCCGAGCCACTCTCGCTCGTCCTTGCCGGGGTCGAGCGTCAGCTCGCCATGCCCCACCGTGAAGCACAGCCTCGCCTTCTCGCCTCCGACGACCGCGCGGATCCCGCGCGTGAGCTCGCGCTCCTCGCGGGGTTTTACGTGGACGTCGTCGGTCTGCTCGAACATGTCCTTCGGGGTCAAAAACCAGTGTTTGTCGCCGCTCTCGACGACGACCACCGCGTCGGTCGCCACTCGTCCGTCCTCGGCGCGCCCCGCCTCGATCGCGAAGCGGCGCTGCAGATCCAGCAACTGGACTGCGTCGCGGTCCGGATCGACCCAGTGAACGACGACGCGGGGAGATGCGGCTTGATACTCGACGAGCATCTGCCTCAAGCTTTGCTCGAGGGGTTCGCCCGGACCGACGATCGCCCAGACGTCGATGGGCTGTTCGAGAGTACGCAGGGTCTCGAGGGTGGCGGCGCCGAGCGACCATCTCCTGTCTCCAGTAAAGTCCCATCGCGAGAAGTGCCGCGCGGCGAGAACATTGACCACCGCCGCGAGCACCACGGCAGCGATTACGCCCCCGAGCTGCACGGCCTGCCCGCCGTCGAGCGGGAGGCGACGCTTTGTCATCCCCACCTCCACGCGTCCACGGCTCGCGTCGCGACGTAGAGCGGCAGAAGGACCATCGTTCCGTAGAAGACGAGCCACCGCGAATCGACGATGCCACTCGCGAAGTCGTTCATGTGCCCCCACACCGAGACATGCGCGCAAACGTCGTGCATCAGCGTCCCCTCGCGCGTGACGAACTCCCCGACGCCGAGGGTGAAGAGGATGAGCAGGACGAGCGCCGTCCAGATCATCGCGAGAAACTGCGACCGGGTCAGCGCGCTCGCGCAGAGGCCGAGTGAGAGGTAGCCCGCGCCCACCAGCAGAACGCCGAGGTACGCGCTCGCGGCCTGGTGCCGGTCGAGCGCGCCCGTGCGACCGAGGATGACGAGATATAGGACGGTGGGCAGCCACATCGCGACGTACGTCGTCAAGACGGCGGCATACTTGGCGAGAACGACGGCGGCGCTCGACACGGGTGCGGTCATGAGCGACTCGATGGTGCCGCTACGGCGCTCTTCGGCGAAGAGTCGCATGGTCATGGGTGGCACGAGCACGAAGAGAACCACGTAGAAGAGGACCGTGTTCCCGAAGAACGCCGATAGGGGCGTCTCGTCGCTCGAGACGTCGAGCTCTAGCGCGAAGTGATCGACGAGAAGGAAGAAATGCATGCCCTGGACGAGGAGAAATACGACGATGAGCACCCACGCGAGGGGCGTGACGAAGAACGCGAAGAGCTCGCGCTTGTAGATGGGCCAGAACGCCCTCACGAAGCCGCCTCGTCTCGCGTGAGCGACGCGAAGACGTCTTCAAGCGACCCGCCGTCAGCGTGCACTTCGCGTACGCCGAAGCCCGCGGCCACGAGCGCGGCCACGCACCGTTCGGTCGCATCTGCACGCGCGGCAAGGCCGAGAGTCTTTGCGATCTCCATCCGGAGGCGAGTGGTTTCATCCGAGGTCTGCGCGATCGAGACATCCCCGATGCCGTCGACGCCAGCGAGCACGGTCTTCGCCGCCGACGGATCGCCACGGACGACGATCTCGACGGCGGATGACCCTCTCATGGATCGGATGCGATCCGTCGGGCCCTCGGCGACGAGTTTGCCCTGGTGGATGAGCAGGACGCGCGTGGCACACGCCTCGACTTCGCCCAGGATGTGAGTGGAGAGGACCACCGTATGGTCGCGGCCGAGTTCTCGCACGAGGGCGCGCGTATCGCGGATCTGGTTCGGGTCCAGTCCCGCGGTGGGTTCGTCCAGGATGACGATGGGGGGCCTGGCGACGATCGCATCGGCAAGCCCCACCCGCTGTCGATAGCCCTTCGACAGATGTCCGATGCGCCTGTGTGCCACGTCGAGCACGCCCGCCTTGCGCATGGCGTCGTCGACGTACGCCCGCCGTCTCGTGCGTGGTACGCGCTTGAGGTCGGCCCGGAAGCGAAGATATTCGACGACCCTCATCTCCGGATAGAGTGGCACCGACTCGGGCATGTAACCGATGCTGCGTCGTGCCTCGAACGAGCTGGTTACGACGTCGTGCCCCGCGATCGTGACCTTACCGCCGGTCGGTCCGAGAAAGCCGGCGAGGATCCGCAACGTGGTGCTCTTGCCCGCCCCATTCGGACCAAGAAAGCCGAGGACGTCGCCACGTGCGACCTCGAAGGACACGTCGTCCACCGCGAGGTGCGCGCCGTAGCGCTTGGTCAGATGAGATACAGTGATCAAGGCCCGCTTTGTACCGCGGCTCGAGACGGCGCACGAGAGATGGCTTGCGATCGGTTCCGGGTCCTGGCGTGGGTGGCGCTGATCGGCTGCGGACGAGCGACCCCGACCCCGACCTCGACCCCAACCTCGACCTCGACCTCGACCTCGACCTCGACCTCGACCTCGACCCCAACCTCGACCTCGACCGATCCCCCTCCCGACATGCTCTTCGTTCCCGGCGGCTCCTTCGTCATGGGCACGGACGCCGGCGGGCAGGAGGACGAGCGACCCGCTCACCCGGTGACCCTCCCTGCCTTCTTCCTCGACAAGACCGAGGTCACCAACGCCGACTGGGAGGCGTGCGTTGCGGCCAGTGTGTGCCGGCCCAAGTCAGCGGCGGTGCGAACCGAGCACCCCGACTTCAACGGGCCGAACCAGCCGGTGAGCGGTGTCTCGTGGGACGACGCGCGGGCGTATTGCGCTTGGCGCGGCAAGCGGCTGCCGAGGGAAGCGGAGTTCGAGAAGGCGGCTCGCGACTCGGATGGGCGCCGGTACGCGTGGGGCAACGATCCGCCGACGCACGACAGGACCGTATTCGCGAGTGGGAAGCCAGAGGACGTCGGAACTCACCCGGCGGGGCGTGGACCCTTCGGCCACGACGACCTCGCGGGGAACGTGTGGGAGTGGATGGAGGACGAATACGACCCTTACGCTTATCGCAGGGCGACGGCGGGAGAAGGGACGCCTGGCACGTGTCCAGAGATCATGAGCGCCCTCGACGAGCTGCGACGCGAGCACAAGCAGGGATTCACGGGAAGCAACCCCATTCCCGAGGAGTGCGAGCACTCGATCCGGGGGGGCGCCTACAACTACGACGCGGACGGCTTGCGCGCGACCAACCGCGTCCACCACCCCGGGCGATACCGAATTCCGATGCTCGGCCTGCGGTGTTCCAAACTCGGCCCGTAGCACCATCCCCCGGCTCGCCGCAAAGCGTCTACGCAGCTATTGGCAAGTGCCACCGGCGGCGCACGTTTGAGCTCCAGTGCATCCGCCCGCGCTCCCGATGGGGAGCATGGTGCAGGTTCCGCCGGCGCATCCGGAACAAGGACCTGGGCATGCTTCGCTGCAACACGAGTCGTCCCCCCCAGCGCAATGGCCGCTGGCGCAGTCGCTCCCGTCATTGTCCGGATCGCATGCCTGTCCGTTGCCCGCCTCGGCACCGGAGACCGCATCCACGGCGACGTCCGCCACGGCGACGTCCGCCACGACGACAGCCGCTAAGACGACATCCGCTAAGACGACATCCGCTACGACGACATCCGCCACGACGACATCCGCGATGGCGACGTCCGCTACGACGGCGTCCGCTACGACGACATCACCCGCCGAATCCGGTGTGGCGTCGGTCACGCTCGCCTCGCCGGCGTCGGAACCCGCGGAAGCGTCCAAGGCAGAGTCGCGGGGGGCGTCCGCGAAGGTATCGCCCGCCGAATCCGGTGTCCCCACGGTCGTTGCGTCCGCTGGTGTGGAGACGGCGCACGCTCCCATTATGCAGGTGAGCCCTACGTCGCAGGCGGTCCCTTCGCAGCACACGTCGTCCAAACCACCGCACGCCCCTCCCTCGCTTCCCGGTGAGCCTTTGTTGCCGCTCGAACCTGAGCAACCCGTGGCGCCAGTAGAGGCGATGGTGAGCGCGAGGAACACTGCCCGGATCCCAACCGATGCGACCCTCATGCGTTGTACGCTGTCATACGGGGCGCCGCGTGTCACACATTCGAGACCGCGGCCCGCGGCACCCCCGCACCTCTTCGTGCGACGCACGGCGTCGACGTCATGTCCACGCTCGAATCTTTCCGTCGCGTGCTTCGAGCAACTCGCCGATCGACATGGCGGCATGGATGAGGCCCACGTGCGTATAGGCCTGGGGGAAATTGCCGAGAAGAGCGCCGGTCTCGGGATCGATGTCTTCGCTGAAGAGCCCCACTGGGTTGGCGTGGCTCACGATGTGCTGGAAGACCTCGACGGCGCGCTCGATCTGCCCGTTTAACGCGAGGCCCTCCGCCCACCAGAACGAACAGATGGTGAATGCGCTCTTGGTCTCGCCGAAGTCGTCCTTGTTGCCGTAGCGGCGCATCAGTCCCCGCGAGACGAGATCGCGCTCGTACGCGGCGAGCGTCGACGTGAAGCGGCGGTCTCGCGCATCGATGACACCGAGCGTCGGAAGGAGGAGCAGCGAGGCGTCCGGGGAGTGGCCGTCGAGCGCTTGCGTGAAAAAGCCGAGCTTCTCATTGTATCCACGCCGGAGGACCTCCGCTCGCTCTCGTTCGGCGATGGGCGCCCACTTCTCCGAGAGGTCGCCTCTGCCCATCTGCCGGGCAAGGGTGGCGCCGCGATCGATCGCGATCCAGCACATCGCGCGCGAGAACGTGTAGACCTTGGGCAGAGTGCGAAACTCCCAGATGCTGGTGTCGGGCGTGGGCGCGGCGACGATGGCGTCTTCGACCAGTCGCTCGAGGACCGGCACGAAGCGCCTCAAGTTTTCGTCGACGATCCGAGGATCGGTAAGAAGGGTCTCGAGGCACAGGACGAGCTCGCCCATCAGGTCGTTCTGACGCTGCTGGACGGCCGCGTTGCCCGTGCGCACCCACCCGTTGCCTCCGAACCCCTCGAGGTGAGGTAGGAGCTCCTCGCTTAGCTTGCGCTCGCCGTCGATGCCGTAGAGCGGCTGCAGCGGCCCACTTTGAGCGACATCGAGCAGGAAGTTGAGAAACTGCTCTCCCTCGTTCAGGTGCCCGAGGCGCCTCAGCGCCTCGACGACGAACGCGGCGTCGCGCAGCCAGCAGTACCTGTAGTCCCACGCGCGCGGCGTCCCCATCGATTCGGGGATGCTCGTGGTCGTCGCGGCGATGATGGCCCCCGTGTCGTGGTAGGCGTGCAGCTTGAGGCAAAGCGCCGATCGCAGCACTTCGGGGCCAGCGAAGGTCGGTAAGGCGCACGTCTTGACCCACGCCCTCCAGCCGGCCACGGTGAGTTCGAGGTCGTGGTGAACGCTTGCCATCGTCGGAGGACGTTCCCGCCGGCCGTAGGTAAGTACGAAGTACAAGGGATGGGTCAAAACGAATTCGTGCTTCCCGAGGATGTCGGCGCAAGGCAGGTTCGTTGCGAGATAGAGGGGAGCGGATCCCCCCAGGACCTCCAGCCCCCGCGCCGTCTCCCGGATCTCGACCTTGGCGCGCGCAAAGTCGGGGCGGGGGTCGAAGTCGACGCGTAGCTTGGGGTTCCCGGCCAACGGTCTGACGATCCGGACGATTTCGAGAGGGACGCGCACGCCGAGTCCCTCGGGTATACGAGGGGCGAAATCGATCACTTCCCAGGCGTTGCCGCCTTGCTCGAAGCGCGTCGAAAGGACGTTTGTGTTGGGAAGGTAGGCCAGATTGCCGCGCACCTCTTGGTCGCCCTGGAGAATCCGAAAGCAGCCGCCCTTTCGTGCGTCGAGAAGCCGCGCGAAGACGGACGGGGAGTCGAACCGAGGAAGGCAGAGCCACTCGATGGCAGTCGTGGGTGAGACCAGCGCGATGACGCGCCCGTTGCCGATGGCCCCGTGGTCGAGGGGGGGTACCTTGAGGGCTGCCGCTGCAGTGACGGGATCCTGTGGGGCCGGTGGCTCTGTCATATGGCGGGGCGTCTCTGCAAGACTCGCGCTTTGGATGCCCCCCGAGCGCGGCACGGAGTGTGCGTGGGGCAGCGTCCGTGACGAGCACACTCAGCCAATTGCGACGCGTGGAAATCCTGCTGACCGAGTTGCGCTACGAGCGCCATGTCCGGCGCGCGTTGTTGAGAGAGCTGGTGGACGAACTCGACGCCGCGACTTCACGCTTGAAATCTGCGGCGGGCGCAGCGCGTCGACTGCTTGCCCTCCTCGACGCCGAAATCAGCTGGGAGGACTTCACCTGCCAGATCGATCACATCGCGAGCCTCGCGGGGTTCGAGACGCACCCTCACGAGATGGCCGGCTGAGGCCGCGCAACAGCCACGGCTTGGACAAATTCGCCTCACAGGGCGCGGTCATCGGGGGCCGTTGCAACCCAGCAGCGGAGCGCTTCGGCCACGCTCCAGGCTTGAGCGATGCATCCCCGAGGCAAAAAGGGCGGTTCGGCGTCGAAGATCTCACTGATCGATCCGATACCCGCAGAGGTCAGATGGGCCTCGAGCCCGCCCAGGAACCGTCGGGCCGAAGGCCGATCGCCGTTCACCTTCATCCAGGCGTCGATGAAGGGCCCGATGAGCCATGCCCACACGGTTCCTTGGTGATATGCGAGGTCGCGAGCATGGAGATCGCCAAAATACTTGGGTTTGTAATCCGGATGGCCGGGCGCAAGCGACCTCAGCCCGACCGGCGTCAGGAGACGAGACTCGACCTCGCGAACGATGCGAGGCCATCGCGCCTCGTCGAGCACCGGGTGACGGAGGGAGATGGCGAAGATCTGATTCGGGCGGAACGCCGTGTCGTTGCCGCCTTCTCCGTCGACCACGTCGTAGAGATACTGCCCGTCCTCGTACCAGAAACGCCGATTGAACGAGTCGCTCGCTCGCTCTGCGGCGGCCCCATAGCGTTGTGCGCCCTTTGCACCCTCCTCGGCCTCGACCCATCCGGCGAGGAGGCGAAGGGCATTGTAAAAGAGGGCGTTGATCTCGACCGCCTTCCCGCGGCGTGGCGTCACGACGAGGTCGCCGACCTTTGCATCCATCCACGTTAGCGCGTACCCGGCTGCGCCTTGGATCAATAGCCCGTCGAACGGATCGACGCGGATCCCGAAGCGGGTGCCCGCCATGTGCTGGTCGATAATCTCGACGAGCTTCGGCAAGAGAATCCGCAGAGTCTCCCTGTCGCCCGTGTACGAGAGGTAACGGTCGAGCGCGTGAAAGAACCATAGTGTTGCGTCTGCCGTGTTGTAGATGCCCTCGCTCTGGTGCTCGGGAAACATGTTGGGGATGAGGCCGTCTCGGAGGTACTCGGCGAACGTGCGAAGGATGTAGCGAGCCTCGACCGCGCGCCCGGCGACCAGCGTCAGCCCCTCGAGGCTGATCATCGTGTCCCTGCCCCAGTCGGCAAACCAGTGGTAGCCCGCCATGATGGTTCGCACTTCGTCTCCCACGGCGAGGGCGCGCGCGACGTTGCCCACACGACCGGAGGGCCTGGCGATGAACTGATCGGCCGCCAGGACGAGGTGCGCGCCGAACCCCGTGCGGGCACTCGACTGCGCCGCGGAGAGCAGCCTGTCGCGTCGCTCGACCTCGGCGCCCCGCGCCCGCGGGTGCGGAAGCGCCCAAACCGCCTCCCATGACTCCGTGGAGGCAACGAAGGCGACTGCCTTGCCCGGAGCGAGTGTCATGCGAAACGCTCCAACGGTGGCCAGCGCGTCCGTCGAATCGTACCCGCGGGCGCGCTCTGCCTCGTAAGAGACCTGCTCCGAGCGGCTTCGATCGATCGCAAAAGTGCTCCCGTCGGCTTCGACGAACATCCGGAGTATCGGATATCCGCCTATCCCCACTTCGTAGCGATCGTCGACGATCGTCAGCGCGTACTCGCCGAGCGTGTCGGCGTCCTGCCCCCCTTCGTGCGGACGAAAGCGCAGCCACGGTTCGAGGTGAAGCGACACCTCGGCTTTTCCCCCCACGTGGGTGTAGGTGACACGGGTCGTGTTCTGGCGATGCGGCATGAGCACGCGCCGCTCGATGGCGACGCCGAAGGCCTCGAACCGCCACACCGGCAGGCCACCCTCGAGCCGGAACTCGACGAGCTTCGCGACGGATAGACCGCGATCCGCCTCGGCGACCATCTGGGCTCCGATGCGCACCGCGCGTTGCTCGTCGACGCGAAGGACCTCCCCGAGGTGATGGAGCATCATCGTCCGCCCGAGGGGCGCCGCCAGTCCGGCGACGAGCAGCCCGTGGTATCGCCTCGTCGCGATGAGGGACACCGTGCCCGACGCGTAGCCTCCCAGGCCGTTGGTCACGAGCCATTCACTCGCGACGACCGGGCTCGTGGGGTCGGCCGCGCAGGCGAGCTGGTCGATGGATGCGATCGACGTATCGACCCACGGAATGCGTAAGACAGGTTCGATCATCTCGCGTCTCGCTCCGGGCGTAGGAGGACGGTCGATTCGCCTCGCAACCTCCAGCCCTCGTCGGTCTCGGGCGAGACGGATCCGTCTCCCCCGTACCGGAGGTCGTCCGACGACCACAGGAGTGACCATCGGCAGCCTTCGGGAGGAGCCAGGAGAGGTTCCGGCGCAGGGATGAGCGCGCAGTCCGGTCCCAGATTGACCACGAGGAGGCGATCGCCTTCGTGCGACGGACCGAAGAGCCGAAGGACGAAAGCCTCTTGGGCCAGCACGGCTCCGTCCATGCCGTGCGCGGCTTGGCCGCGGACGGTGGGATCGCCCTGGCGCAACGCAAAGAGATCGCGAAAGAGCGGCCCGAACTCGACGTCGCGTTCGCGCTCGCCCGCGTCGAGCTTACAGAGGTCGAAAGTCGCCCGCGATGCGGGATCGTCGACCAGCTTGGAGCGCGCTTCTTCGCTCTTCAACGCGGGAAACTGCGCCATGAACTCTGCGCGACCGCTTCTGACGAGGCGCGCGAGCTCGCCCTCGTGGTGGGCGAAATAGGTGAACCGAGCCGAAGAGCCGTACTCCTCCCCCTGGAAAAGCATGGGGGTGCACGGACCGAGCATCAGCAATCCCCGCATCGCTCTCAGCCGGCCCGGAGAGACCCGTCGATGGATTCGATCGCCGCGACCCGAATTGGCCACCTGGTCGTGATTCTCGAGAAACACGATGAAGCGCTCGGGAGGAATGCCGAACGCCGGCCTGCCGCGGCGCTTGCCCTGCCATGCGTACCTCTGGCCCTGGAAGAGGTAACCGTGCTTCATTGTTGAGAGGAGCTCCTGAGCCGTGCCCCTGTGATCGCTGTAGTAGGCGTCCGCGTGCCCGGTCAACGCCACGAAGGCGGAATGGTGAAAGTCGTCGTTCCACGCCGCGTCCAGGCCGTGGCCGCCGCTCTCCGGGGAGCGAAGGATCGTGGTGTCTTGGGGTTCGTTCTCGACGACGACGATGGTCTTTCGACCGGCCGCGACGCCTCGTACCCGTTCGCCTATTTCGGCCAGCACATGCGGGGTCGAATCGTCGAACATGCTCTGCGTCGCGTCGAGCCTCAGGCCGTCGAAATGAAACTCGTCGATCCAGTACCCTGCATTCGCGACGACGAACTCTCGTACGTTGGCGCTGTTCTCTCCGTCGTAGTTGATGGCGGCTCCCCACTCGGTCGCGTGGCGACGGCTGAAGTAGTCGTCGGAGAACTGCGTCAGGTAGTTCCCGTCCGGGCCGAGGTGATTGTAAACCACGTCGAGGAGGAGCCCGAGACCGAGGGCGTGCGCGCGGTCGACGAACGCGCGGAGCTCGTTGGGCGTCCCGTAGAGGCGCGTGGGCGCGAAGAGGTTCACGCCGTCGTAGCCCCAGCCAAAGTCGCCTGCAAAGTCGGCGACCGGCAAGATCTCGACGACCGTACAAATGCCGCAGAGCTTCGACAGCCCCTCGGTCGCGGCTGCCCAGGTGCCCTGGCGTGTGAAGGTACCGACATGAAGCTCGTAGATGACCTGGCCGCGCAGTTCGACGCCCTTCCACTCCCGATCCGACCAGGTATACGCGCCCGGGTCGACCACTCGTGACGGGCCATGGGGGCCCTCGGGCTGGAACCGGGATGCCGGGTCCGGGAATGGCCCCTGGCCGTCCAGACGGAAGCGATAGAGCGAGCCGATCCCCATTCCCTCCATGACCCCCGAGAAATACCCCGTTCCCTCGGAGACCAACTCGTGGTGGGTCGCGGTCGATCCGGCGCGCTCGAGCACCAGCTCCACCCGCCGCCGCTTCGGGGCCCACACCCGGACGTGCACGCCGGACGGGACCACCTCGGCGCCCACCGGAAGCCGGCGTGTGAATGTCATGACTCCATCTCGACGTCCGAGCCGCCCTCCTCGCGAACGAGGAGGGCGACGGGCAGGCTGCGGAACACGTCGGCAAGGCGCAGGGCGGGCTTGGCTTCGAGGGACGCGCCCGTGAAGTAGTCCCGGTATCGTCCGGGCGGCGACTCGAGGGACGCATCTCCCCAGACCCGTCCAGTCGCCCATGGCGCCTCGCCGCGGGTGAGGCCGAAGGGATGGCGGACTGCCGCGCACACGATCCTCCGCCCCGAAGCTTCACGACCGAAGGCGACGACGTGCTTCCCGCCGTCGAGCGGCCGATACGTCCCACCGGCGAAAACGCTCGGGTGGCGACGCCGCAGCGTCAGGGCACGATGCACGACATACAGCTTGACGTCGCCGTCCGCGTAGTGCGAGACGAGGCCCTCCGCGAAGCGGCGTCGGTCATCGCCCGGCTGCCTCAGCCGAGCGAGCCTCGCCCGCAAGTCGGCGTACTCGACGGGCCGCCGGTTGTCCGGATCGACGAGCGCCATCTGGAAGGTCTCGCTCCCCTGGTACGTGTCCGCGACCCCGGGAGAGGCGATCTTGAGGACCGCCTGGGCGAGCGCGTTCGACGCGCCAAACGTCGATAGAAGGGCCGACAGTTCGCACATGCTCCGGACGAAGCGCTCGTCGGTGACGATGCCACGAACGAAGTCGCGAAGCGCGGACTCGTAGGGCTCGTCGGGATTGAGCCACGTCGTACGACGCCTTGCTTCGCGGGCGGCCTTCTGCATGTACGAGGCGATGCGATCGACGAGGTCGGGCGAGAACGCGGCCGCCCCGCCGAAGGGCAACACCCCGAAGGCCGTCTGGTAGAAGAGGTACTCGTCACTCGCTTCGGGAGCGTCCACGTCGTCGACGTGGCGCCGGAAGGCGTGGGCAGCCTCTTGCCATCCGCGTACGTGGCGCCGCCACAACTCGGGAACCTCCGTCAATACTGCAAGCTTGGCCCGGACGTCCTCGCTTCGCTTCGTATCGTGCGTGGATGTCGCGATCATGCCGAGCGGCCAATCCCGCCCTCTGGCGGCATTGCGCGCGTGATAGTCGGCAATGGACGTACCGAACCGATCCGGCCGGCCACCGACTTCGTTGAGCATGGCGAGGCGGGTGTACGTGTAGAAAGCGCTGTCCTCGACGCCCTTGGCCATGACTGGGCCACTGAGCTGCTGAAACCGCATTGCGAACCGAATCCATTCGTTCCGCTCCTCGTCGCTCGCGTCGGCCGAAAGGCGAAGAGCGACGACATCGTGGAGAAAGTCGAAGACGGAGGGATCGCGCTCGGGATCGGCTCGCTTCGCCGCGCGAACGGCGCGTTCGATGTTCGTGTCGTCGGTTGGCTCACGCGACCCGTCAGGCTGCACGTAGGTTCGGTAAACGGCAAACGACGCGATCGTCCCTACGATCGCCGCCGTCAGCGCAGCGAGGGTGAAGTCGCGCGAACGACGGTTGGCCTCTGCGATGCGCTCGAGGGACTGCGCGAGCATGTGAATCTCGCTCGACAGGCTCCCGGACAAAGCCAAAAGCTTGGAGCGCCGCACGTGATCGGAGAAGTCCGTTCGGTCGCCCGTGAACTCTTGATAGAGCGACGTGAGCTCCGCCTCGGACGCGGGGTCGACGAGAAGCCCGCTGGCGCCGGCGAGGTAGTCGTACCCCGTCGTTCCGTCGACCGCCCAGGAGTTCGGTAGCCTCTCGTCGGCGCCGAGGATCTTCTCCACGACGACATAGGGGATCCCATGCCCCGACGCGCGCGGCGAACGAGCGAGTCTTTCGAGATATGCCGCTGGATTGAAGAGGCCGTCGACGTGGTCCAGGCGCAATCCATCGAGGCGGCCCTCGTCGATCAGTCGAAAGACGAGGGCGTGTGCAGCCTCGAAGACATCGTCCGTCTCCATCCGGATGGCTGCGAGCGTGTTGACGTCGAAGAAACGCCGGTAGTTTATCTCTTCGGTGGCTACGCGCCAGAAGGCGAGCCGGTAGCACTGGTCGCGGAGCAAGTGATCCAGTGAGTCGAAACTCAGAGGGGCACCCGGCTCACCCTTCATCTCCGCGAGGACGCCGTCGATCGCCTCGCCGACGCGCGGACTGTCTTCGCAGAGCTTCGACAGGCGCCGCTTTATGACCTCCTTCTCGCGCGCGCGCTCGACGCGCCGCTCGGACGCCGACTCACGGTTCGACGGCAGATGCACGAGGGAAGTCACGATGCTCGCGAGCTCCTGCCCGTCCGCTTCGATCGACGGAAGATCGAGCGCAGCGATGGCCTTCTGAATCACCGGCACGAGTGTGGGCGGCGAAACGGGGAGACGGTGCTCGTGAAAGCAGACGAAGAACGCGCCGCCTTCGCGGACCACCGTGAGCTCGCCCCTTTCCAGAGTGCGTCCGTATTGAGCCCCCAGGATGGGAAGAAGGACTCGCCCTTCGAGGCCACGCTTCGGCGGATACCACTCGATGTCGAACCGATCGGCGAACAGCGATGACTCGCCGTTCTCGAGGACATCCTGCCACCATGGGTTCTCCCCGGTCCCGATGCCCATGTGATTGGGGACGAAGTCGACGATGTGGCCCATGTCTCGGGAGCGAAGGGCATCGACCCAGCTGCCGAACGCCTCTTCCCCGCCGAGCTCTGGATTGATCTGCGACGGATCGACGAGGTCGTAGCCGTGCGTGCTGCCCTGCTGCGACCGCAGATAGGGGGACGCATACACATGCGAGACCCCCAGCGCGTCGAGGTACGGGACGATCTCGAGGGCGTCTCGGAAGCCGAAGCCCAGATGGAGCTGGAGGCGGTAGGTCGACGCCGGTGCGCGGCTCACTTGACCCGTCTCCGGAAGAGCTTCACCGAATGGGCCACGAGCTTCGTTTTCGCTCCCGGCGAAGCGATTTCCTTCGCGTGGTCGTCCACGGTGTCGATGAGGACTTCCCACGGTTCGTCGCTCGGGCCGGACGGTGGTAACCCGAAGTCGAGATCGACGGGGCTGGCGTTCAGCAGGATCATCAGGTCGTCGTCCGAGATGAGATCGCCCCGTTCGTTGACCTCATCGAGGCCCTGGCCGGCCAGAAAGACCCCGAGGCTCGAGGTGCCGGGGTTCGACCAGTCCTGGTCGTTCATCTGCTCGCCGTCGTGCCGCAGCCACATGATGTCGCGGACCTCCGATCCCCGGATGCGACGTCCGCGGAAGAAGCGCGCCCGCTCGAGGTTCGGGTGCTCGTGACGGATCGCGATGAGCCGTCGGGTGAATGCGAGGAGGGCGCGCCGGTCGTCGTCGAGCTCCCAGTCGTGCCAGCTCGTCTCGTTGTCCTGGCAATAGCCGTTGTTGTTTCCTCCCTGCGTGCGGCCGATCTCGTCGCCCCCCAGGATCATCGGTACGCCCTGCGAAAGAAACAACGTCGCGAGCGCATTGCGCTGCTGGCGGCGGCGGAGTGAAAGTACTTCGGGTACGTCAGTGGGGCCCTCGGCTCCGCAGTTGAAGGACTTGTTGTCGTCGGCTCCGTCGCGGTTGCCTTCGCCGTTGCCTTCGTTGCGCTTCTGCTCGTAGCTGACCAGATCGCCGAGGGTGAACCCGTCGTGTGCAGTGACGAAGTTGATGCTGGCGTACGGAGCGCGCCCGTCGCTCTCGTACAGGTCGCTCGACCCGGTCAGCCGGTAGGCGAGATCGCTCGCCATGTGGCCGTCGCCTCGCCAGAAGGCGCGCACGGTGTCTCGGTATTTGCCGTTCCATTCCGCCCAGCGCACTGGAAAGTTGCCGATCTGGTAGCCCCCTTCGCCGACGTCCCACGGTTCTGCGATGAGCTTCACGTGGCCGATGACGGGGTCCTGGTGAATGATGGTGAAGAAGCTCGAGAGCTGGTCTACTTCGTGGAGATTCCGGGCAAGCGTTGCCGCGAGATCGAAGCGGAATCCATCGACGTGCATCTCCTGGATCCAGTAGCGGAGCGAATCCATGATGAGCTGCAAGGTCTGCGGGTGGCGGACGTTCAGGCTGTTCCCCGTGCCGGTGTAGTCGAAGTAGTAACGAGGATCGTCACCCGAAAGGCGATAGTACGTAGGGTTGTCGATCCCTTTGAAACTGAGCGTGGGACCGAAGTGATTGCCCTCCGCCGTGTGGTTGTAGACGACGTCGAGGATGACCTCGATCCCCGCCGCATGAAGGCTCTTCACCATCTCCTTGAATTCGCGGACGCCTCCGCCCGCGACGGCGCCGGTCCGGTATCGAACGTCCGGAGCGAAGAAGGCGATCGAGTTGTAGCCCCAGTAATTGCGGAGGCCCCGCTCCAGCAGAAAGAGATCGTCGACGAAACCGTGTATCGGGAGAAGCTCGAGCGCCGTAACGCCGAGGCCGTGCAAGTAGGACACGATAGGCGCGCTTCCGATACCCGCGAACGTACCCCGGATGTCCTCGGGGACTTCCGGGTGGCGCATCGTCAGGCCGCGAACGTGCGCTTCGTAGATGACCGACTTGTGGATAGGCGTGTTCGGACGGACGTCGTCTCCCCAGTCGAACGTGGGATCGATGACGATGCCGCGCGGGACGCCCCGCGACTCGTGCGGACTTGGTTTCAGGTCGGCCTCCTCCTGGCCGACCTCGTAGGCGAACACCCCCTTGTCCCACGCCACCCGTGCATCCAGAGCCTTTGCGTAAGGGTCGAGAAGTAGGCAATTCGGATTGAAGCGCAGGCCCCGCGCCGGCTCGTATGGCCCGTGGACCCGGTAGGCGTATCGCTGCCCTGGCCGCAGTCCTTCGACGTAGCCGTGCCATACGAAGGCGGTACGTTCGTACAGCTTCAGGCGCGTCTCGGTGTCGTGCTCGTCGAATAGACAGAGCTCCACGCGCTCGGCGTGTTCGGAGTAAAGGGCGAAGTTGACCCCTCGACCGTCCCATGACGCTCCGAGCGGATAGGGTTGTCCGGGAATGACCTTCATTGTCGAGCGCGCACCGTTGGATGCGGTGACGACTGCACCGTTTATGCCCTCCAACGGGTCCGACCGCTTCACTGCGCGGGGATTGCGGTCGAAGCGTGAGGTCGGCAAAAGCGCCACACGAACTGCATTTGTGCCGCAACGTCGAAGCGTCAGCCCGATCGAACCAGGTCTCGCCCGCAGACGAGGAGAACCGGCACCGCGTAGCCGATGACAAGCGAGCCCGAGCGGGCTGGCCCTTGCACGGGGGTGTGTCCTATTGAGGTGGCTTGCCGATGGCCGGCGTCAGGTGCGAGACGAGGAGGCTGATGCCGGGGCGGTAGCCGTACAAAGGATCTCCTGGACTCGCCTCGGTCACGTGCTGCGGGCAGATCGACGAGACGATGCCCTGAGCGCCCATGAGATGCGCGAGCTCAAGCTCGCGAATCGTCGGATACGCCTTGGCGCCGACCTGGTTCGACTGCGTGGTCGGATCGCAGATCGGCGGGAGCTGGTCGGCCGTCAGAGTGCCCGTCGCCACGTGCGGGCAGTCGCAGAAGTTCTGGTTCTGCGCAAGGGTGCAATCGCGGGTGGTGGGATTTCCGTTGCCGTCGACCAGTGGGAAGATGCACGCGTACTCGCGGTCGACGTTGAGGATGTGCCCCGTCCCCGTGTTGGTCACCCAGTCGTGCCCGTTGATCGGGTCCGCGTCGTTCGCCGACCCCGGGGGCGAGACGCCTGTGCGCGGCGTGAACGACTCGATCATATGGGGGTCGATGCCCGTGTAATCGTAGTCGAGCGGGTCGTTGCCGAGGATCTGCACCCAGTCGGCATCTGTCAGCGTGCTTGCGGTCACGTCGCCTGGGGCAAAGTGCAAGAGCTCGTACGGAACGCCGCCGATGTGGGTGTAGAAGACGAGACTCGGCGACCGTGCCCCAGGCTGCAAGTTGCACAGCGTGGGGGCGTCCGTCGCGCTCCCGTCCGGCAGCGATGCCGCAAAGAGGGGATTGGTGCAGTCGTTCGTCCCCACATACGACGCCGCGTCGACCGGGTACTCGCCGTTGCGATCGGGCACGGTCTGCGATGTGAGTCCGTTGACGTAGCGCTGGATCGGAAACTGGGGGTCGACTCCGTACTTCGCCTTCATGTGCACGTGCCGCAGGTTGAGGTCGTATCCCCAGTCGTTGAGAGCGCTGGTGGCGTAAGGCCCCATCGTGCAGTTGGAGTCGACTTGCTGGTCGGCGGTGCTCAGCTCGGCGCACGACTCGCAGGCCGGGTCCGCCGGGTTGCCGCCGACGCCGTCGACCCCGCACGCGGCCGTTCCCCTCGGAGGCGAGAACGCCGTGGACATCCAGTTGAACCCCTGCTGGCCCAGCGACCTCACGTCGATTTCGGAGTCGTTCTCGTCGCTCAGCACGATGATCGAGACGAGCGAATCGGGACGCAGGAAGTCATGCCGCTCTTGCAGGATGACGGTATCCACGCCGGACCACGCGGCGAGGCCATTCTGGTCGACGAGGGTGAGGTACGGATCGGGCTGGATGAGGAAGCGGTACCAGCTCTCGAGCTGCGATTCGATCCCACATCCGAAGACGCCCGCACCACCGACGAGATCCGCGAAGTCACTCTCCAGCGTCGCCGAAGTCGTCACCGGTATCCCCGGGCCGGCGGGCGCGGTATTCCCCTGCGTCGGATACCAGTAAAGGAACACATCGGGCGCCGATGACGCGTTGGCCAGCGTGCCTTCCGTGGCCGCGCCGCCGTCTTCCGTATACGTCAACGTCCGGTCGAGAAGGTGAGCTTCGTCGTCATTGTGGGCGAGCAGGTTGGAGAACGGTGCCAGCGCCATCGCCTGGGGGGAGCACGCATCGCCCAGCCGCGCGCCGAGCGCGGAGCTCACGATACCCAGGTGCATGTCGTGCACCGGCGCGAACGCCAGTTGCCCCTGGACGCACGCGCCGTTCGACGAGACGCCGACGACGGCGTTGCTGGTGGGGTCGACGCAGGTCGGGTTGATGAGCTGGTCGATGAGGTCCGGAATGGCAGCCCGCAGGTATTCCTGCTTGTCGCCCATGGATGCGGAGTTGTCGATGGAGAAGAGAATGTCGACTTTGTTCGCCACGGCTTGTGTCCCGGGCATTCCCGCTTCGGCGAGCATGAGAGGGATAGAGCCGTCCGCGCCGCCCTCCGATGGGACAGCGGCCGCGCCGTCGGATGGCATTGCGCTCCCCGCCTCGATCGGCGCCGCCCCACTCGCGTCCGGATGCGACGAGGGAGGCGTCGACGTAGTGCCCCCGCACGCCGTGGCCGCACACACCCCTAGACCCACCCAAAACAGGTTTCTATACATTCAAGCCCTCCCGGTAAGTCGTCCCCCGCCACAGTGGCCCTTCGGGACGTATCCGCCACGATCAAGCAAGTGCAATGCCGTGCGATGAGCCAACCCGATCAGCCGTGGGCGCGCGAATAGACCCCTCTCACGGCGTCTGCGTCGACCTGTGAATCCGGGTCCACGCGCTCGCTGTGACCAAGGTTCCACGCTGTCGCTATTTCGTCAAAGGGCCGCTGGTGCAGCGCCGCCGCCGCCTGCACGCAAGCACCGGAGGCGACGAGCTCGGCGTCGCCGGGAACGTTGACCTGCCGCTGCGCGAGGTCAGCGACGATGCGCCGGAATGCGGGGGACTTCGCCCCACCACCCACGAGGAGCAGCCTTCCACTGGTGTCCACGCCTGCGGCGACGAGGGCATCGAGCGCCTCGAGCAGACCGCATACGACACCCTCGAATGCCGCGCGCGCGAGCTGCGCAGGCTCGGCGTTCGACCGCAGACCCAGGAGTACCCCCGTGGCCTCAGGCCGATTGGGCGTCCGCTCTCCGTCCAGGTAAGGGACGAGGACGACGCCGCCCGCGCCGGCGGGGGCACTGAGGGCGGCCGCCTCGAACGCAGGGCCTTGCAGTCCGAGCAATCGCGCGAAGGCGTCCGTCACTTTCGTCGCGTTGAGGGTGCACGCGAGGGGGAGAAAGTGGCCCGTGGCGTCAGCGAAGCCGCCGACGGCACCCGTCGCGTCCGCGGTGGGGCTATCGGACAGGGCGTAGACCGTTCCCGAGGTGCCGAGCGAGATCACGACGTCGCGTGCCGACAGGTGCATGCCGAGGGCCGCGCCCATGTTGTCCCCGGTCCCGGCGGCGACAATCGCGCGACCGCCGGGCGACCTCAGTCCGAGGTCGTCGCGCGCGCGCGAGGTCAGCATCCCGGCGGTCTCCAAGGGTCCGAGCACCTCGGGGAGCACCCCGCTCCAGTCGCGTGCCGCGTCGACCATGGCGAGCAAATCGCTCCTGTAACGCCCCTCGGCCGGGGACCACCATCCGGTGCCCGAAGCGTCACCGCGATCGGTGACCAACCGGCCCGTCAGGCGAAGCGTCAGCCAGTCGTGGGGAACGCACGCATGCGCGAGCCGGGCGTATGCGGCCGGCTCGTGGGTCTTCAGCCAGGCGAGTTTGGTTACCGTGAACGATGCGACGGGGACGCTGCCGCATGCACGCGCCCACGCTTCAGGCCCGAGAGCCTCGACGAGCCGCTTCGACTCGAGGGATGATTCGGTATCGTTCCATAGCTTGGCGGGACGGCAGGGGCGGTGCGCCTCGTCGAGCGCCACGAGCCCCATCTGCTGGGCGGCGACGGCGATGGCGGAGACCTCGAGGCGAGGAAGCGCGGTGATGGCGGCTGCGAGGGCCTGCCACCAGCTCTCCGGGTCCTGCTCGCTGCGGGGAGGTGTCGTCGCCGGGTGTGGCGCGCGAGCTGCCGCGATCAGTCGCCCGTCGTCCGCATCGCGTAGCTCGACCTTGGTCGACTGCGTCGACGAATCGACCCCGAGCACGAGCGGCATGAAGACACCGCGACGCTAGGCCCTGACGCGCCAGTTGCCCACGTAGGTACGTCCGATGTCGTCGCACGTCGGGTCGGTCACGATGAGCTCCGGGCGGGCGGCGTTGCACGTGACGACGGTATTTTGCCGGAACACACGCCCGAATGCGATTGCCTCCTCGCGGTCCATTCCGTGAACGAGCCACGACGGCTCGCGCCACGTCCCTTCCGGATCGTCCTCGTAGCCGACGCACGCCTCGACACGGTAGACGCCGAGGACCAGCAGATCGCGCATCACCTGGTGGCGCTGCTCGTTGACCTTTCGAGGCAACAGCATCGACCTCGGATTGTATCCGGTCAGCACCGCGAACGGCTTCTGGAGGACCTCGGGGAGATGCGAAGGGTCTGGCACCATGTCGCCGTCCAGCGATACGCGAATCGGCCCCGAAGGCGTCGGGAGCTCGTAGACGGTGGCGAGGTAGCTCCGGAGCAGGTTCTGGTCGACCATCTCAGCCCAGCTTGCGCAGCTCTTCGATGATCCTCTTGTTGTCGCGGGCCTGCGGGATCTCCTCCTCCTTGACCCATGCCACCTTGCCATTCTTGCCGACGATCACCGTCGCTCGCGACGTGATTCCCTTGTCGGCAAGGTAAAGACCGTACTTGGTGGCGACCTCGCCGCGTGGCTGAAAGTCCGCCAGGAGGGGGTATTTGATGTGCATCTGCTTCGCGAACGCGAGATGGGCCCACGTGCTGTCGACGCTTATGCCGAGCACCTGTGCGTCCACCTTCTCCAGTGCGGAGAAGTCCTCGACGAAACACGTGTGCTCGTTTGAGCACACCGGGCTGAAGTCGAGCGGGTAGAAGGCGAGGACGACGTTCTTCTTTCCTCGATAGTCGCTTAGCCGAATCTTCTTTCCGGGCCTTCCGTTGTCGAGCTCGTTCGAGGGCAGTTCGAAGTCGGGCGCGTCGGAGCCGATCGCAATCGCCATGGTGGACCTCTCGTCATTGGGAGGGCGCGAGCCTATCACCATTGGCAGTCACCGTGATCGAGGTGACGGAGCTAGGACTCGAACCTGTAGCCTACTCCTCGGACGGTCTGCACGTGCCGGGGCCGCTGGGGGTCACTCTCGAGCTTCGCGCGGAGCTGCTGGATGAAGTTGTCGATCGTCCGCGGCGTGCCGTGGTGACTGGGGCCCCAGACGCGGGTGAAGATCGCGTCGCGGCTCAGGGCGGCTCCGCGCGCATCGATGAGGCAAAGCAGCAATTCGAATTCCGTCGCCGTCATCTCGACGCGCTCGCTGCCGCGCGTGACCGTGCGCGCGACGACGTCGATCCGGACGTCACCGAACGTATGCACCGGCCGCACCGGTTGATCTGCGACACGCATGCGCCTCAAAGCAGCGCGCACGCGCGCGAGCAGCTCGGCGAGACTGAACGGCTTCGCGACGTAGTCTTCCGCGCCGAGCTCCAGACCCGTCACCTTGTCCATCTCGGCGTTGCGGGCGCTAAGGACGATGATCGGCATCATCAAGCCTTCGCGGCGGATCGCCTGGAGCACCTGGAAGCCGTTCAACTTGGGGAGCATCACGTCGAGGATGAGAAGGTCCGGCCGCTCGCCGCGCGCGATCGTCAGGCCGGCTTCGCCGTCCTCCGCCGAGAGCACCTCGTAGCCTTCGGCTTCCAGGTTGATGCGCAATCCGAGGGCGATGCCCGCGTCGTCCTCCACGATGAGGACGCGCCGTCGCGACGGCCCCGAGGCCTGAGCTTCGTTCACGCGCCCTTCACCTCCGCCGCCGGCGAGACTCCGCGTAGCCGGGGGGCGGCCGGGGCCGGGAGCTCGATACGGAACGTCGATCCCTGTCCCTTCACGCTCTCGACCTGGACGCGCCCGTTGTGTGCGCGGACCACGTGCTTCACGATCGCCAGCCCGAGGCCGCTCCCTTCGCGCTCGCGCGAGAGCCTGTCGTCGATCCTGTAGAACTTGCCGAAGATCCGGCGGTGCTCGCTACGGGGAATGCCTTGCCCGTTGTCGGTGACCTCGAAGGCCACGCCGTGAGGCGCCCCGCGCACGCGCAGTCGTACTTTCGGGGGTGCCCCGCCGTATTTGACTGCGTTCGAGAGGAGGTTGCCTAGCGCGTCGACCATCGCCGAGACATCGACGTTCACGCAGGGCAACCCCGGCTCTACCTCCACCGCGAAATCGAGATCCGGGTGGCGATCGCGCAGGGGGCCGAAGGACTCGACGGCCTCCTCGACCACGTCGTCCACGTTCGCTTCCTTCAGCTCGAACAGCTTGCGCCCCGCCTCCATCCGGCCCCAGTCGAGCAACCTCTCGATGCGGCGGGTGAGTCGTTCCGTATCTCGCTCGAGCGCCTCGATGCACTTGTCCTCGGTCGCCCGGTCGCCCCGGGCGCGCACGATCGTCTCCACGAAGAGGCGAATGCTCGTGAGGGGGGTGCGAAGCTCATGGCTTACCTTCGACACGAAGTCGGCTTGCAGCTCGCTCAGATTCGCCTCTCGCCGGATGAAGACGAGGACGAGAACGACCCCGGTGACGGCGACGAGCACGAAGCTGACGGTGAGGACGCCGAAGAGGACGTTGAAGACGTTCCCCAGGAACATGAGGACGATGCCCACGAGCAGAAGCAGCACCGTCGGTACGATGACGAGGTACACGAGGAGCTGGACGATGCGCCGGTAGCCGAGACGCTGTCGGTTCTTGGGCACGAATCAAGGATACGAGCGGGCGCGCTCGGAGACAAACGCGCCTATCACTCGAGGGCGGCGCGCATCGCGTCGAGCGGAGCCTCGACGCCCAGCCAGAGCTCGAGTGCGAGGGCGCCTTGCCGGGCGAGCATGCCGAGGCCGTCGTCGCTGCGGAGCCCACGAGCTCGAGCTGCGCGCAGCCAGGGAGTGTCGCGGGGGGAGTAGACGACGTCGATCGCAACGCAGTCGGAAGGGAGTGCGTCCCATGCGACGACCGCCGCGACGGCGTCGCCCGGGTCGCCCCCTCGCATACCGGCGCTGGTCGCCTGCACGATCGCGAGCATCCGGCCCTCGCTCTTAGCTGAGGCGCACCAGGGCTGCGGGGTCACATGGCACGGGGCATTCGCGGCAAAGGCGTCGCTTCGCGCTCTGTCGTCGAACGCGCGCGCCCGAACGGCGATGTCCTTCAGCCCGAGGGTCACGCCCAGCGCGGTGATGGCTGCGCGGGACACCCCGCCGGAGCCGAGGACGAGCGCCCCGAACCCCGCCCGCCACGGGGCCGGCCCCGCGAGACGCTCGAGCTCCGCCGCGAGTGCGGGTGCGTCCGTGTTGTGGGCGACGATCCGGCCGTCGGCTCCCCGCACGAGGGTGTTGGCGGCGCCCGCGACGCGCGCGCTCGCGTCCAGTGCGTCAACGAGCGGCAACACGCGCTCCTTGTGAGGCACTGTGACGTTCAGTCCGTCGTACGCTCCGTCGCGAAGCATCGCCACGATCCGCGGAAGGTCGTCCGACCGCGCGCGGATCGCCTCGTAGGTATGGGGCAGACCGAGCGCGCGAAAGGCCGCGCCCTGCATCGCCGGGCTTTTCGAGTGGCCTACGGGGTCGCCGATGACCGCGAAACGGCGCGGACTCACGGCTTCTCCACCGGCTCGACCTTGACGACCTTGGTCTCGATCCGCGCATCGTGCACGCGCACGTGGAGCGCACCGCCGTCACGGACGTCGCCGGCTGCACGGACGGCGCGGCCGTCGCTGGTCGTCGCGATCGCATAGCCTCGCGCGAGGACCTTCAGCGGGCTGAGGGCGTCCAGCCTGGATGCCGCGTGCTTCAAGGCCGACGAGCGCCGCTCGAACGACGTACCCCAGAGGGCCGCGATGCGGGCTCGTAGGCGCGACACGTCCGCCCGCTCGCGTGAGACGACGGCGCGCGGGTGCAAGTATGCGAGCCGTCGCTGCCCGCGCGACAGGGTGTCGTGGCGCCGTGCGAACGAAGCGTGCATGCACGCGGCGAGTCGGGCCGATCGCTCGTCGAGCGACTGCTGATGTGCGGCGATCACGAGGCGAGGATCCCCGAGTCGCCCGGTCGCGCGGGCGAGCCCGACCGAATCACGGGACAGCCGGGCGTGGACCGCCCTCGCGAGGTGCATGCCCGTACGCCGGAGGAGCTGTCGCCTCGAGTCCCGATCGGGGACGACCATCTCGGCTGCCTGCGAGGGAGTCGCGGCACGCGCGTCCGCCGCAAAATCGACGAGGGTCACGTCGACGTCGTGTCCCACTGCGCTCACGACGGGGACGCGGCAGCCGGCCACCGCGCGAACGACCGCCTCGTCGTTGAACGCACCGAGATCCTCCGCCGATCCGCCACCGCGTCCGACGACGACCACGTCGACCTCTGCGACGCGCTGGAGTTGCGCCATCGCGCGGCAGATCGATTCGGCAGCACCCGCGCCCTGGACCTGTGCTGGGGCCAGAAGAATGCGTGCTCCACCGCGGCGGAACGCCACCCGGCAGACGTCGTGAATGACAGCTCCGGTGGGGCTCGTCACGACGCCGATGGTGCGAGGGTCTCCTGGTAGCGGACGTTTGCGCTCGGGTGCGAAGAGTCCCTCGCTGGTGAGTTTCGCCTTCAGGCGTTCGATGGCTTCGAGGAGGACGCCACGCCCCGCTGCCTGCACGCGGTCTGCCACGAGCTGTAGGCGGCCGCGGGGTGCCCATAGCGTTGGCCGGCCGCGCAGCCGAACGCGGGCGCCGTCGACACAGAGCTGGCGCGTGCGGGGTGTGACGTTGGAGCGGTAGATCACGGCGTCGATGGACGCGTCCTCCCGCTCGTCCTTGAGGCAGAAGTAGAGGTGGCCGCTAGTTGCCGGCCGCGCATCGATCACTTCGCCCTCGACCCACACGGCGCCCTCGAACGCGCTCTCGACGGCGCCTTTGATTGCCCGGTCGAGCTCCGCCACCGTCAGGGGCCGAGGCTCTTCCTCCGCGGGCTTGGGCGACCGCGCCGCGAAGTCGAGAGGCAAGCTGCGATCGTCGGGCAAGGCCACACCCGGGTCTAGCACTCCTTTACCTGCGGCGCGGCCTTGGAGTAATGCCATTGGCGCACCATGCCGCACGCCTTTCGCAAAGTACTCGTCGCCAACCGTGGCGAGATCGCCGTCCGTGTCACGCGCACCCTTCGCGAGATGGGAATCGGCGCCGTCGCAGTCTATTCGGACGCGGATCGCGCCAGCCTACACGTGCGCGTGGCCGACGAGGCTTACCCGATCGGGCCAGCGCCGGCAGCCGAGAGCTACCTGCGCGTCGAGAAGATCGTGGCGGTCGCCAAGCAGTCGGGTTGCGATGCGATTCACCCTGGCTACGGCTTTCTCAGCGAGAACCCCATACTCCCCGAGGCTTGCGAGCAGGCGGGCATCGCGTTCATCGGTCCTCCAGCCAGCGCGATGAGGGCGATGGGGAGCAAGACGGCCGCGCGCGACAAGATGGCAGCCGCGGGTGTTCCCATCGTCCCCGGGGCTCGCTGCGAGACCACGGAAGAGGCCACCGCCGCCGCCGCCAAGATCGGCTTCCCGGTGATGCTCAAGGCGGCGTCCGGGGGAGGGGGGAAGGGGATGCGCTTAGTCTCGGCGCCCGGCGAGATGGCCACCGCGTGGGAGCGCGCCCGCAGCGAGGCCAAGAAGTTCTTCGGAGACGATACGGTCTACATCGAGAAGGCCATCCTCCGTCCGCGCCACGTCGAGATCCAGGTGCTCGGCGATCGCGACGGCAACCTCGTGCATGTCTTCGAACGCGATTGCTCGATCCAGCGCCGAAACCAGAAAGTGGTGGAGGAGACGCCCAGCCCGGCCGCGTCGCGGGATCTCGTCGCGCGCATGGGCGCCATCGCCGTTCAGGGGGCGAAGAGCGTGGGCTACTTCAGCGCCGGCACGTTCGAGTTTCTCCTCGCCGAGGATGGGAGCTTCTACTTCCTCGAGATGAACACTCGGCTGCAGGTAGAGCACCCTGTCACGGAGCTCGTCACGGGGCTCGATCTGGTGCGCGAGATGGTCCGCATCGCGCAGGGTGAGCCGCTCGGTTTCGCGCAGCACGACCTCACGGCGCGCGGCGCCGCCATCGAGTGCCGCGTATATGCCGAGGACCCGGTGACGGGCTTCTTGCCTTCGCCGGGCGTCATCGAGCGCCTGTCGGTGCCGGCCGGCCCGGGGGTCCGCGACGACGGTGGCGCTTATCAGGGCTGCACAATCTCGAGCTTCTACGACCCTCTCATCTCCAAGCTGAGCGTCTGGGCTGCGACCCGCGAACGCGCTGTCGCGCGCATGCGGCGCGCGCTCACCGAGTACGTCGTAACGGGCATCCGAACGAACCTCGCGTTTCACGAGAAGCTGTTCGCACACCCCGAGTTTGCGGCGGGCCGCTACGACACGGGCTTCATCGACCGTTACAAGGACGAGTTGCTCACCCCCCTTCATGCGACCGACGGACGCCGTCATGCCGTCGCGGTCGCGATTGCCGTGGCAGCCGCACAGATGGAGGGAGCAACGGGTGCTACGCAGGCGACGCTCGGCGAGAGTGGGTCGAGGCTCTCACCGTGGGTCGCGCATCACCGCGGCGTTACGTCGCGCCGCTGATCACTGTTCGGCTGCTTCGGAGCTGCCGTCGGTACTGGGCGCGTCAGCGTTCGCGGCGTCGCTGGGGCTACCGTCTCCTGCGGCGACATCTGCCCCGGAGTCCGTTCCCGGCGCTCCGCCCCTGCCATCGTCCGGCGCGCCCCCGTCCATCGAGGCGCCGCCGAGGCAGCCGCAGGTCGTGGCGAGGCACATAAGGACGCCGGTGGTCGCGCTGCGCCCTGCTCCGCCGTCCGTCCTGGCGCCGCCGCCGAGAAGACCACCGCCGCCACCGCCAAGAAGGCCGCCGAGGAGGCCTCCGCCGCCACCGCCCGCGAGGCCGCTGAGCAGAAGCGGCTCGAGACACGACAGGGCGCCTATGCCGCCGTCGCCGAAGAGGCTCCCCAGTGCCCCGAACGCGCCCAGTCCTCCGCCCGCGGCGGCATCACTTTCGCCCGCGTCGGCCGGAGGGAGTTCCGCGAGGCAAGTGGTTAGCGTGTTCAGCGTCGAGCCGCATGTGCAGTCGGCGCCGCACGCGGCCACCTGCGAAGAGCACATCGTCATCACGCAAGCGCCGCATCCCGGCGCGAAGATGCCCCCGTCCGGAATAGTCTCCAGCGCTTGCGGCGTGCACGTGGATGCATCGCTGCCGCTACTGGTGACATCGGAAGCGGCGTCGACACCAGGGGAGGTCTTGCTCGAGGAACCGCAACCCGATGCGATCGCGCCCGCGACCGTAGCTGTCCCTGCGAGACAGACAAACCACCGGGAAATGCGCATGGGATCCTCCGTGCGCGAGGAACATACGCGGCCTCGAGACGGGGAGGCAACGCGAAGCGGCACTTCGACGGCGGGTGTGTGCGACATCCGCCCTTACGGACCCCGTGCCGCGAAGGCGCACGATGCTACGTATAAGAAAGAGCCATGCGCATCCCGCTCGCCGACGGAGAGACCTTGCGGCTGCCGCTGGGCCCCCGAGCCGCGTACGGTGCGTCGTGGGCGAGGGCCGTCATCGCAGGGGGGCTCGTGGCGTGCGCCGTCGCGGCGGCCGTGGCTCCTTGGTCTTCGTGGTCGCGCGTCGCCGTGGCGGCCGCACTGATTGCCTTGGCGGCGACTGTGCACCAGGCACCCGATCGACGGCGCCGCTCGACGCACGGATGGCTGGTGGTCGACGGCAGCGGGGTGCACACCGTCGACGGCGCGAAGCCGGCCATTCTCGCGGACTTCGGCGAGCCGTTCGGAGTCACGGTGTTCGCCGACGCGGACCGCTCGACCTTCCTCGTCGCGTTCACGAATTCACGCGAAGCCCGTTACCTGTCGGCGCGCGTCCGTGACGGCGACGACGCGGCCCTCGCGGCGGACGTCGTTGAGCGCGCCGTGACGGCGGCCGACAGCGATCTTCGCGGCGGGGACGAATCGGCCCTGTCGGCGGCAAACGCGGGAACGTTGCTCGCCGAGGTGTTCCGGCGCGCACCCGCGGCTCTCGATCGGCTCTACTTATCCGACGCGACTGGCGACCCTATCATGCTCGATCGCTCCGAGCTTCGCGTCGGGGCACGACGAATCGATCTGTCGGCACCGCTCGAGTGGCGTGCGTCGGTATTCCAGGAGCGCGGCGTTCACACAACGTCGGTCAGTCAGGCAACGTGGGTGCGGCAGGCTGACGTCGAGGTGGTGCTCGTCGCTCCCGTGCCTGCCGAGGGCGGATGGCTGCGCGGCGTGGACGTTCCGGCGAGCCGGTCCGGGTCCTCGCTGAGTGAGGCGACGCGCGACGTCGTCGCACGCGACCTCCGTTTGATGCAGGCGTCCGCCGGGGAGCCGCCTCCGCGCGAGCTGCGGCGTGCGATCGACCGGCTGTTCATGCTGCCGCTTCGTCGCGCGCTCGACCGCGCCCCGCGCATCTCGCGCGTCGAGACGCCGAGGCAGCGGCCGGAGGGGCGTCCCTGAGGGCGAGAATTCGACGAGGAAGACGGCACGGGGGCGGGACGAGTTGTCGGATGTGCTAATTCGTCGGCTCGGGCAATGAGCCGCTTCTACGTCACGACGCCTATCTACTACGTCAACGACGTCCCGCACCTCGGGACGGCGTACACGACGATCGCGGCGGACGCGGTGCGGCGCTATCACCTGCTCCGCGGCGACCAGACGCGCATGCTCACCGGCACCGACGAGCACGGACAGAAGCTCGAACGCGAAGCCCGCGATCGCGGCATCTCGCCCGCGCAATTCGTGAGCGAGATGAGCGACCGCTTCGAGGCCGCATGGCCAAAGCTCGAGGTCGTCGCCGACGACTTCGTCCGTACTACTCAGGAGAGACATGAGAGGCGCGTGCAAGAGCTCTGGCGCAAGATCGAGGCGAAGGGCGACCTCGAGCTCGGCTCGTACGAGGGTTGGTACTGTGTTGGATGCGAGGAGTTCAAGACCGAGAAGGACCTCCTGCCGGGCAACCTCTGTCCGCTACACCTGAAGCCCGTCGAGATGCAGACCGGCGAGGCCTACTTTTTCAAGCTATCGCGATACGGCGAGCGGCTCCTCGCGCACTATCGCGCCCATCCAGGCTTCGTCGAGCCGGAGAGCCGCCTCAACGAGGTCGTCAGCTTCGTCGAGGGTGGTCTCAGGGATCTCTCGGTGTCGCGCACGAACTTCTCCTGGGGCATTCCCGTCCCGGGCAACCCGAAACACGTCATGTACGTGTGGTTCGACGCCCTCGCCAACTATTGGTCGGTGCTTCAGGGCAACGCGGACCTCGAGAAGTTCTGGACCGACGGGACCATCGTCCATCTCATGGGCAAGGACATCCTGCGCTTTCACACGGTTTACTGGCCTGCGTTCTTGATGAGCGCGGGTCTGCCGCTGCCCACGAAGGTGTTCGCGCACGGGTTCTTGACGTTCAACGGTCAGAAGATGAGCAAATCGCTCCGCAACGCGGTCGACCCTATCGGTATCGCGCGCGCTTTCGGTCAAGTTGCGGGGAGCGAGGCCGCGGGCGCCGACGTCCTCCGCTACCAGCTTCTGCGTGCGATAGCGTTCGGGCAGGACGGCGATTTCGATCTGGCCGCGATGATCGAGCGGTACAACGCGGACCTGGGGAAGAATCTGGGCAATCTCCTGGCGCGCACTTTGGGACTGTGCACGAAGATGACCGGGAGCAAGGTGCCGCCGAAGGGTGTATGGACGCCCCTCGAGAAGGAGTTTCAAGCCACTGTGGAGGAGACGTGGCGCGAGGTGCTCGTCGCCTGGGACCGCATCGAACCGCACCGTGCGCTGGAGCGAACATGGGCCATCTCTTCGGCGGCGAATCAGTACGTCGATCGTGCGGCGCCCTGGGCCGAAGACAAGAAAGGGAACCGCGCGCGCGTCGATACGATCCTGAACACGCTCCTCGGGGTTCTCGGCGCGCTATCGCAACTCATTTGGCCCGTCTTGCCCGCGAAGAGCGACGAGATGCGGGCGCAGCTCGGGCTAGGACCTATTCGTCCGAGCGAGGGGAGGGACTGGCTCGCGCCGGGGATTGCGCAGCCGGTGGAAGGGGAGTCGCTCGCGCCGGCTGGGTCGCTGTTTCCCACCGTGGACGACGTGGGAGCGCGAGCGCTGATGCAGACGTTGACGCCGACGATCGAGGGCGCGACCACGACCTCGACCACGACCTCGACCTCCACCTCGATCACCTACGAGCAGTTTGCGGGGGTCGATCTTCGAGTCGGGATCGTTCGGGCCTGCGAACGTATCCCCAAGAAGGACAAGCTGCTCAAGGTTGCCGTCGACCTGGGCGAGGCCGAGCCGCGAACTGTCATCGCGGGGCTCGCTGTGTCGTTTCGGCCCGAGGATCTCGTAGGACGCAAGGTGATCGTGGTCGCCAATCTCGCGCCGCGCGACTTCGGCAAGGGGCTGCTCTCGCACGGAATGCTCCTTGCGACGGGGCCAAGTGACGCCCTGACGCTCGCGACGGTCGAAGGAGACGCTGTTGCGGGGGCGAAGGTGAAGTGATCGGAACCGGAGGATGACATGAGCGAGAAGATGCGCTTCGAAGGTCTGACTCTCACGGTCGAGAGCGTCGAACGATCAATCGAGTTCTACAGCGGCAAGCTGGGCCTCAAAGTCGAGTGGAACGCTCTCCCGGCCTTCGCCATGATCCGCATCGGCGCGGGGACGATCGGACTCCTCTCGGTAGCCGAGGCGAGGAAGGAGGGTGTCGAGGACGCGAGCGCGAAGCAGAAGAGAGCCGTTCACGTCGAATTCAGCTCCGACGACCTCGACGGCCTGTACGAAGAGCTCAGATCCAAGGGCGTTGCCTTCCATCAGCCGCCGCATGACGAACCGTGGGAGCGGTCGATGACTGCCTTCGACCCCGACGGATACGCGGTCGAGTTTGCTCAAGGGAAACGCGGACACAACCAGACCAAGGCCTGACGACTTTCGGAGTCGGAGTGTCTCAATTCAGTCCACGGACCGCCTGCCGCGGCGGCCTCGCGTGACAGCCGACCATCAAGCGCGCGCGGAACGCCGACGTGGGCCGTTCTGGGTGCTTCGACACAGGGACTTCCGACTCCTGTGGCTGGGCCTCGTGGGCTCGGCGATCGGCACCTGGATGCAGATCGTCGCGCAGGCGCTCCTCGTCCTCGACCTCAGTCACGGGTCGGCGCTCGCTCTCGGGGCGGTCTCGCTTGCTCAAGCCGTCGCGTTCTTCGCCTTCTCGCTCTTCGGCGGGGCGGTCGCGGACCGGGTCGACAAGCGGCGACTGGTCCTGACGACGCAGACGCTCTGCATGGGGTTCGCAGCCCTTCTGGGGGTGCTGACCTTGCTCCGCGTCGTCGAGGTGTGGATGGTCGTGGTCCTCGCCCTCCTCCAAGGAGTGGCCCTCAGTTTCGATCAGCCGACGCGGGCCGCTCTGGTGCCGGAGCTGGTGCCCAAGGAGGAGCTGCTCAGCGCCGTCTCGTTGCAGTCGATCGTGTTTACGGGCGCCTCTGCGATCGGTCCAGCCCTCGCCGGCCTTGGCATCCCGGTGGTGGGCTATGCGGGGATCTTCTTCGCGAACGCGGTCAGCTACCTTGCGATACTCGGTGCTCTCGTCGCGATACGCCCTCCGGCGACTGGGGGTCAGCCGCGCACTCCGACCCCGCGGGCGATAAGTGAGGGGCTGGCGGCAGTTCGCGCCGATGCGGCGCTCCCCCTGCTGCTCGCGGTGTACGGCGCGCTCCTCTTCTTTGGTCCCTCGCCCGCCTTGCTCCTCCCTGTCATGGGGACGCGCGTGCTTCACCTGGACTCGATGCGCCTCGGGATCCTGTTCGCCGGCTCCGGCGCCGGGACCGTCCTCGGAGGCCTGGGCCTCGCGTCGCTGGTCAACCCGCCCCGGAAAGGGCACATCCTGCTGGCGTCGGCGCTCCTTTGGGCCCTATCGCTCTTCGGATTCGCTTCGAGCAGGTCATTCGCGCCAGCGCTTGCCTCCTTGCTCTTCGTCGGCATCTTTCAGGTCGGCGTAAGCGCGACGATGATTACGCTCCTTCAGACACGTGTACCGCGCCAGATGAGCGGGCGCGTGATGAGCATCAACACGCTCTTGATCATGGGCGTGCGCCCCCTCGGGGACTTCTTCGCCGCCGCGGTGATCGGCCGCTTTGGAGCGCCCTTCACCGCGACGGCGAGCGCCGCGCTGGTGGCGATGATGTCGCTCGCCGTCGCTGCGCGACGCTCGGTACGCGCCGCCTAGCGGTTAGAAGTGGGCCAACATCCCGAGGGTGAGGCCGAAGTACAAGACCGACGCCGAGTCCGTCGTCGTGGTCGTCTGGCCGCCGTTCTGGGTCGACCCTGATACGCCGCCGGCGAACGGGATGTCGAGCGTCAGTCCGGCGGTGAATCCGACATGCGGAATGGGCGTGAAGACGATCTGCGGCTCCAGATCGATCGCCGGCTGATGCTCGCCCGTCGTCGCAGACTGATTGTTGTTGTTCGTCTCCTTGGCCGTGACCGTGTAGTAGGAGAAGCCGCCGCGCAGCCAGAGCGAGAACATGTCGTTGAGGGGGAGAATGTAGCCGCCCCTCGGCGCGAGCCCGAAGAGGGTGACTGACGGGTTGCTGTTCGTCGTCGTGGTGGTCATCCCGTTGGTCATGTCGACCTCGGTCCCCGTGCTGCCGCCCAGCGTGAAGTAGAGGATGATGTCGCCGCCGATGGTCACGTTGGGGATGATCACGTAGTCGAGGCCGATGCGCGGGACGGTATAAAAGAGGTTCGTGCCGATCTCGGCGCCAGCATTCCCGCCGGTGAAGGCACCCGAGAAGTTCGGCGTCGACCCGTAGAAGAACGACAGGTTCGTCTGCGTGACCGTCGTCGTGTTCTTGCTGACCCCGCCGCCGGTCGCGCCGTCGACGGAGTAGGAGGTGTAGCCGAAGAACGGCAGCAGGCGATCGGCGCTCAGGATGAACTGCCCTTGCTGCCCGAAGTCGGCGGCCCTCTGGGCCATGGCCAGCGGCGCTGTCGTCAGGACGGCGAGCGTGGCTCCTGCGGCGATCAGTGTTCGTCTCATCGTGCATTCTCCTTATGGGGCGGCCGAATCTAGCCGGAAGTGCGCTCCGAGGTCGAGCTCGTATCGATGCGATCCAGCACTAGCGGACGCGGCGGGGGTGGGACGTCGCTTACGATGAACGCTGCTCGAATGCGCTCCGCGATGGGTTGGGCGTCCTCCCGATTCCGTACGCGCAAGCGAGCGAGCGGTTCTCCTCGACCGACACGGGCGCCAGGCTTCTTCTCGACGAAGATGCCGACGCCGTGGTCCACGGCCTGATCGGCGCGCGTGCGCCCCGCTCCCATCGCCACCGCAGCGAGGCCGATGGCGAGGGCATCAGCGCGCGCGACGAAGCCTTCGGCCGTCGACTCGATCACGGTCTCTTCGGCGGCAAGATCCATCGTCGAGTCGTCGGTCACGGCGCGCGGGTCCCCGCCCTGCGCCGCGACCATCCTTTCCGCGACGCGAATCGCGGTTCCGCTCGCAATGGCGCGAGCAAGCCGGGCGCGCGCTTCCTTTTCGCTCGTCGCCTTGCCGCCCAGTACGAGCATCTCGGCTCCTAGGCGCATCGTGCACTCGACGAGATCCGACGGTCCCGCTCCTGCCAGGACGTCGAAGGCCTCGCGTGTCTCCACCGCGTTGCCCACAGCGGTACCCAGCGGCGCGTCCATGTCCGTCAAGAGCGCCACGACGCGCTTGCCCGCTTGCGTCCCCACCCGCACGAGGGCCTGCGCCAGGCCGCGAGCCCTCGACTCGTCCTTCATGAAGGCGCCGCGTCCGACCTTCACGTCGAGCACGAGCGAGTCGATCCCCTCGGCGAGCTTCTTGGACAGGATGGACGCCACGATGAGCGGGATGCACTCCACCGTCGCCGTAACATCCCTCAGCGCGTAGATCCGCTTGTCGGCAGGCGCGATCTCCGCCGTCTGCCCCATCATGCAGCAACCGACTTCGCGGACGATGCGCGTGAAGTCGTCGACAGAAAGCTGCGTCCGAAAGCCAGGGATGGCCTCGAGCTTGTCGAGGGTGCCGCCGGTATGCCCCAGCCCGCGTCCGCTCACCATGGGGACAGGTACGCCGCACGCCGCCACCAGCGGAGCGAGCGCGATCGATACCTTGTCGCCGACGCCACCTGTCGAATGCTTGTCGACCTTGATGCCCGCTATGGAGGCAAGGTCGAGCACGCGCCCACTGCGAAGCATTGCGTCGGTGAGCGCCGTCGTCTCGGCGTCGTCGAGCCCTCGAAAGAAGACCGCCATGAGCCATGCCGCCATCTGGTAGTCGGCGAGGTCGCCGGTCATGAGCGCCTGGACGAGGCGCGTGATGTCCGAGTCGGCGAGCCGCTCTCCGTCGCGCTTCGACGCGATGATTTCGACGAGACTCCGCACGGCGTGTTCCGCGCGAGCCATAGCACCGCGTGCCCCGGCGTTGCTATCGTGCCGCCAATGAAGTGCGCGTTCCTTGTCCTGATGGCGATAGGGATTGCGAGCCTCGCGGGGTGCTCGAAGGAGGAAGTTGCCGCGACCACGGAGCCGGCGGCGACCCCGACCCCGACCCCGACCCCGACCCCGACCTCGACCTC
>Ga0182018_10000409_pt1 | contig 56341 bp, 50 predicted proteins | sample 812P2MmetaG_FD_120490 | JGI IMG/M metagenome (GOLD analysis project Ga0182018, IMG submission 120490) | Permafrost microbial communities from Stordalen Mire, Sweden - 812P2M metaG | ecosystem: Environmental > Terrestrial > Soil > Wetlands > Permafrost | place: Sweden: Stordalen | collected... | reverse complement strand
CGGGGGCGTCCAGGCCGGCGACGCCTACTACATCGCGATGGAGTACGTGCACGGGCTCGACCTCGCGAGCGTCCTCACCCGCGCACGCCGCCAGCAGCTCGCCCTCCCCGTCGCGATGGGGGCGTACGTCGCCTCCGAGGTCGCTAAGGGGCTCGACCATGCGCACCGCCGCCGCGACGAACAGTCGCGTCCTCTCGGCATCGTGCACCGAGACGTGTCGCCGCAGAACGTGCTCCTCTCGTTCGAGGGCGAGGTCAAGGTCACCGACTTCGGCATCGCCAAGGCTCGCGGCGTGCTCGAGACCTCCGGCCACGAGGACACCCGCGTCGGCAAGCTGCAAGGCAAGTTCGGCTACATGAGCCCGGAGCAGGCGAGCGGCGAGAACGTCGACGCGCGGAGTGACCTCTTCTCCCTCGGTACGCTTCTCTACGAGTGCATCGCCGGGGTCAATCCGTTCAACGGGCCGACCACGTTCGAGACGCTGCGGAGGGTCCAGGCCTGCGAGTGCCCGCCGCTCGAGCTCCTCCGGCCGGACACCCCGTCCGAGCTCGTCGCGATCGTGAAGATGGCGATGGGCCGCCTGCCGGCCGACCGCTACCAGGACGCGGGGCGGATGTACGAAGCACTCCTCGCGTTCCTCTACACGCAGGGCAGCCGGTACGGCGCGCACGACCTCGCCGAGTTCCTCGGTCGCTTCCGGGAGCTGGCCGACGGCGCGAGCGCGCCCCCGATGGGCGTGCCCCTCCTCGAGGCCGACGCGGCCCATCCCGCAGCCGAACGCACACCGGTCGAGATCCCCGCGGCGCGGCAAGCGTCGAGCGTGCGCGTGAGCCCGGGAGGCCGCAACGCCGCCATCGACCGCGCGTCGGACATGGGGGAGCGGCGCGAGGTCACCGGCCTCGTCATCGAGCTACCGCGGCAGACGCCCGACGCGGTGGTCGCGAAGGCGGCGAGCACGGTCGAGCGATGGGGCGGGCGCGTCCTCCGGCGAGAGGCGGGACACATCGCGGCGGTCTTCGGGCTCGACGATCCCGACGGGCGAGATACCGAGATGGCCGCGCGCTGCGCCCTCGTGGCGCTCCGCAGCCTGGACGTCTCGCCGCCGCCCGCGGCCGGGATCCACACGGGACGCATTCAGGTCTCCCGGGCGGGCGAGCCCAAGGACGACGATCGCCTCGGCACGTTGCTCGATACGGCCCGCGACCTGGCGCGCGTCCGCGAGGGGCAGGTCGCGATGAGCGCGCAGGCGATGCGGCAGGTGAAGGCGCTCTTCGAGTTCGAGCCGATGACGGAGACGGACCACCCCGCGCCGACCGTCGCCGGCGTCCTCGTCAAGGAGGTGCGCGGACTGGGCGAGACCTTCGGCCGCTTCGTGGGCCGCAAGGACGAGCTCAGGCGCATCGGCGAGACGCTCGCGATGGCGACGCGGCGGACGTCTCGGGTGATCACCATCCGCGGCGACAACGGTGTCGGGAAGACGCGGCTCCTCTACGAAGTGGAACGGCGCCTCCGCAAGGGCGGCTACAACGTCGGCTTTCACATCGCCGCGTGCCCCCCGCGCGGAGGCGACTTCCCGCTCTCGGGCCTCGTCTGCATGCTCCAGTGCCTTTGCGGCACGATCGAAGGGGACGCGGACGATCGCATTCTCGCCGTCCAGCCGCGCCTCCGGGCGCTCGGCCTGCAGGCCGACGAGGTCAACGCCGTCCTCTCCGTCCTCGGCGCGGCGGTCCCGTCGTCGCGCGGGAACGCGAAGGCGCTGCTCCTCCATGCGTTCGGCCGCATGGTCCAGAGCCTCTGCGAGGACCGCCCGCACACCTTCGCGTGGGACGTCGCGCACGCGATGGATGAGGACTCCTTCGGGATCCTCGAGGCGGTGCTTCAGCGGCTGAAGCAAGCGCGCGTCGTATTCATCTTCGCCGCGCGCGCCGGCTTCTCGCACCCGCTCGAGAAGACGGACGGGCATCTGGCCCTGGACCTCGGCGATCTCGCCGCCCCCGACGTCGAGCGCCTCGTCGCGCTCCGGTTGGGCGCCGACCGGGTGCCGGACGAGCTCGTGCGCTTCGTGCGCGCGCGCGCCGGTGGTCATCCGCTCTTCGTCGAGGAGGTCATCAAGGCCCTCGCCGACACGGGCGGCGTGACGGTCGCCGATCGGCACGTCGTCTCGATGAAGCTCGTCGGCCAGGACCTCGCGCTGCCGAAGACGCTGCGCGGCCTCGTCGCGTCGCGGGTCGCGCGTCTCTCCCACGAAGATCGCGCCACGCTCCAGGCCGCCGCGGTGCTCGGCGATCCGCTCCACCTGAGCGTCCTCGCGAGCATGCTCGGCCAGGCGATGCCCTCGCTCGAGCGCTCGATCACGACGCTCCAGGAGCGCGACTTTCTCGTGTACACCGGGCCGAGCGAGCTCCGCTTCACGTCCCCCATCATCCCCGAGATCGTCGCGGACGCCCTCACCCCGGAAGCCGCCCGCGAGATGCACGCGGCGTCCGGTCAGGCCCTCGAGTCGACCCTCGGAAGCCGCGCTTGGGAGCACGCGGCGCGCATCGCCCGGCACCTCTACGAGGCGGGCGACAGCGAGCGCGCGGCGACCTACTTCGCCAAGAGCGGCGAGAGGAGGCTCGAAACTCGCCAGCTCGAGGGAGCGGCGCGGGACTACTCGCGCGCGATCGCCCTCGCGACCCCTTCGACCCGCACGCCCGACGAGCTGGCGACGTGGCTTGCCGGGCTCGCCTCGGCCGTCCGCCTCGTGCGCACGCTGCCCGACGCGGTGGAGCTCTGCGATCGCGTCGTCGAGCGTGCCGATCAGGCAGGTGGCCGCGAAGTGCGCGTCCGCGTCCGCGTGGCGGCCGGGCACATCCTCGGGGCGGTGCAGAGCCTCGAAGAGTCCCGTCTGCGGCTCACCGAGGCCGAGACCATCGCCGAGCAGGACGAGCAGCTCCTCAAGCCCGTGCTCATCGGAGAGGCCGAGCTTGCCACCCGGGAGGGCGACTTCAAGCGCGCCTGGGCGCTCCTCGAGAAGCTCCATCGCGTCGTTCGCTCGCTCAGCGACGCCCAGGAGAAACATCGATTCGCGCTCAATGTGTCGCAGGCTGCGGCGGGCCTCGGGGACGGGGCGACGGCGCTCGCGAGCCTGCGGGAGGCCGAGGCCCTCCTGCCCGACGACAAGATGGCCGCGCTCGAGCGCATGAGGGTGAGGGCGCTCGTCGACTACTTCGCGGGCGACTTTCGGTCGGCCGCACTTCACACGGGCATGACCATCGACGCCGGTCGCGAGATGGGCCTCACCTACGAGGTCATGATCAACCTGCACAACCTCGGCGAGTTTCTTCTGCGGCTCGACGACCTTCCGCGCGCCTACGGCGGCTTTCGCCAGTCGCTCGCGCTCTGCGAAGAGCGTGGATACGAGCGGATGGCGAACTACAACCGCATGTTTCTCGCCTATCTCGACGGCGTTCAGGACAGCGTCGAGGCCGAGAAGCTCCTCAGGCAGGGGTTAGCCTACGCCGAGAGCAAGCACTTCGCGTGGGACGTCATCGGAGGACATCTCCTCCTCGCGAAGCTCTTGTGGCGTGGCGGTCGCCTCGATGCCGCCCGCGAGGAGTTCGAGAAGACGCGCGCGATGGCGACCGCGTCGGGCCACCGCATCGTCATCGACGACTGCGATCGCGCGCTGGAGAAGCTGCTACCGCCCGCGTCAGCCGAGGTGGCGCTCTCGTAAGCGTGCGCGTTACCCTCGATGGACGAGGGCGCTCATGATCTTCGCGTGAATTCCGTCGAAGGCGCCGTTCGAGAGCAAGGCGACGGTGTCGCCCGCGCGCGCTTCGTCGACGAGACGGGCGACCATGCCGTCGACGCTCGGCATGGCCCTGGCCTTGGGGCCGAGATCGCGCACCAGGCGGTCGAGGTCGAGCCGCTCGCCCGCGGGAACGTTGGTGCGCCCGAGGGGGGCGAGCATGACGTGGTCGGCGGATCCGAAGGCGTGGGCGTAGGCCTCCTGATGCAGCGCGCGGCAGGCCGTCGCGCTGCGCGGTTCGAAGGCGACCCACAGGGCGCCGCCAGGGTGGCGAGCGCGCAGGGCTCGAAGGGTCTCGTCGACGGCGGTCGGGTGGTGCGCGAAGTCGTCGTACACGCGGACGCCGCCCGGCTCGCCCAGGAGGTCCTGGCGGCGCTTCACGCCTTCGAACGACGCCAGGTGCGCGCGCGCTTCCGAGACGCTGGCGCCGAAGCCCTCCCAGCACGCCGCCAGGGACGCGACCGCGTTTCGTACGTTGTGCGCGCCGGGCACGCGCATCGAGAACCGACCGCACGCCGAGCCGCCGACGTAGAGGTCGAACGTCTGCGAGCCGTCGGGCGTGAACGCCGCGGGAGCCCCGAGCCACGTGGGCGTGACGTCGCCGGTGTCGTCCCCCTCGAGCGCGTACCACACGACCGGCGCGCGTGATCCGTGCTTCACGATCTCCCTCGCACGGGCGTCGCGGGCGTCGCAGACGACGAGACCCCCCGCGGGGACGGCGCGCACGAAGTCGCGGAAGGCCGCCTCGTAGGAGGCGACGTCGGGGTAGATGTCGATGTGGTCGTGCTCGACGCTCGTGACGATCGCGACGTCGTCCGGCGAGACGCCCACGTAGTCGAGAAACTTGGGCTGTTTGTGCCAGTAGACGGCGTCGTATTCGTCCCCCTCGACGACGAACGGAGCGCGCCCGCGGTCGACGCGGACCCGCGTCGACCCGATGGCAGCGGCCCCGGGGAGCCCCTTCGGGACTCCGCCGATGAACCAGCCGGGCTCGAGACCCGCGCGCACGAGGAGCCACGCGCACATGGCACTCGTCGTGGTCTTGCCGTGCGTACCCGCCACGACGAGGGCGCGGCGCTTCTCGAGGAAGCGCGTTCGCAGCGCCCCGGACATCGAGGCGCGCGCCAGCCCGAGACGCTCGACGGCCTCCGCCTCCGGGTTGGTGCGGCGGATCGCGTTGCCGACGATCACCAGGTCGGGACGCCCCTCGACGTGGGCGGCGTCGTAGCCCTGCATGCAGCGCACGCCGAGAGCCTCGAGCATCGGCCCGACGGGAGGATCGAACGCGGTATCCGACCCGCTGACGTCGTCGCCCGCCGCCCGCAGGAGCGCCGCGAGGGCGCCCATCCCGGTCCCCGACACGCCGACGAGGTGGACACGCATTCGCTCGCTCACCCCTTGGCGAAGGCGAAGACGTCGTCGGCGACGTCGACCATGACGACGCTGCCCGGCGGATAGCCCCCGCGAAGGATCTCTTCGGCCAGTGGATCTTGCACCTGCTTGAGAATGGCGCGCTTCAGCGGGCGGGCCCCGAACGCGGGCTCGTACCCGAGCTCGACGAGCCTGTCCTTCGCGGAGTCCGAGAGGTGAATCTTCAGCTCGCGATCGGCCGTCAGCTTCTCGAGACGCCGGAGCTGGATGTCGACGATGCCGCGGAGATCTTTCCTCGAGAGCGGCCGGAAGAGGACGACGTCGTCGATGCGGTTCAAGAACTCGGGCCGGAGAAACGCGCGCAGCTCTTCTTGCAGGACGTCGCGCAGCGCCTCGATGCCCTCGGGGGTCTCGAAGAGCTTGGGATCCGTATCGAGGAGTCGCTTGCTGCCGACGTTGCTCGTCATGATGACGACGGTATTGGAGAAGTTCGCCGTCCTCCCGCGCCCGTCGGTCAACCGCCCGTCGTCCAGCACCTGGAGGAGAAGATTGAAGACGTCGGCGTGGGCCTTCTCCACTTCGTCGAACAAGAGGACGCTGTACGGGCGCCGGCGAACCGCCTCGGTCAGGTAGCCGCCCTCTTCGCTGTCCACGTAGCCGGGAGGCGCGCCGACGAGGCGCTGCGCCATGTGCTTCTCCATGAACTCGCTCATGTCGAGGCGCGTCAGTGACTGCTCGTCGTCGAAGAGAAACTCCGCGAGCGCCTTCGCGAGCTCGGTCTTCCCGACGCCGCTAGGTCCGAGGAACAGAAACGACCCGATGGGCTTGCCCGGGTCGCGCAGCCCCACGCGTCCGCGCCTCACCGCGCGAGAGACCGCGCGCACAGCCTCGTCCTGACCCACCACGCGCTCGGCGAGGCGGGCCTCCATCTTGAGCAACTTGTCGCTCTCGGCCTCGAGCATCTTGCTGACCGGGATGCCCGTCCAGTCGCCGAGGACGAGCGCCACGTCTTCCTCCGTCACGACGTTCGAGGCACGGTTCCCGGCCGCGCGTCCCTGAGCGGCCTCCGCGGCGTCGAGCTGCCGGCGCGCGTCGAGCTTCGCACGCATCTCGCCCACCGTCGGCTCGAGATCGCCGATCTCGCGCTCGAGGCGCTCGCGCGTCTTGACGCTCAAAGCGTCCGAGTCCCCCGCGAGCGACGTCGCCTGGGCCTTCAGCGAGACCAGCCTGCGGATCGCCTGGTCGACGTCCACCGGGACGCCGTCAATCTCCACGCGCTTGCGCGCGCCCGTCTCGTCCAGCAGGTCGATCGCTGCGTCCGGCAGCGCGCGGTCCTGGAGGTACCGCTTCGCCAGGCGCACGGCGGCGACGATTGCCCCCTCGCCGATCTGCACGTCGTGGTGAGCTTCGTACTTCGACGCGATGCCTCGCAGGATCTCGATCGCCTGCTCGACCGTGGGCGGCTCGATCGTGAGCACGCTGAATCGCCGCAGGAGCCCGGGGTCTCTCTCCTGCATTCTGCGCACGCCGTCGACGGTCGTCGACGCGAGCAGTCGCACCTCGCCGCGCCCGAGCATCGGCTTGAGGAGGTCACCCACGCCGCTTCCGGCGGCGCCTTGACCGAGGAGCGAGTCGATCCCGCTCACGAAGAGCAGAGTGTCCTTCGCGTTGCCCGACACCGCGGCGAGCACGAGGCGTAGCCGCTCTTCGATCTCGCCACGGAGCTTCGCCCCGGCGACGAGCAACCCCGTCTCGAGCTCGAGGATGCTGAGCTTCGCGAGGCTCGCCGGGACGTCGCGCGCCGCGATCCGCATCGCCAGCGCGCCGACGATCGCCGTCTTGCCCACGCCGGCCTCGCCGACCAGGAGCGGATGGTTCTTCTGACGGCGCTCGAGAATCTGGAGCAGACGCCGCACCTCGACGTCGCGTCCGATGACGGGGTCGAAGCCGCCGCTTCGCGCGCGCGCGACCAGGTCGTGCGTGAAGCGGGCGAGGACTTCGCCGCTGGCCCCGGGCGCCGGCGCAACCTCGCGAGAGACGCTCTTCAGCGCCCCCATGTGCGCGCGAAGGCTCCCCGGCCCGAGTCCGAATGCCTGGAGGGCCACCGCGGCGGCGCCCCGGATCTCCTGCGACAGGGCATTGAGCAGGTGCTCGATCTCGATCGTGCCGGCCCCGGCCTCCTTCTCGGCACGGGCGAGGAGCTGGAGCATCGCGCTCGACAGATACGCAAGCCCCGCCGTCGTCTTGTGGATCCGAGCGAGCGACGATTCGACCTCGACCGCGACGTCCGCGGGGTCGGCCCCCGCACGCCGCAGCACCTCCTGGACGCCACGGTCGCGCTCGATCGCGCGGGCGAGCAGGTGGATCGGCTCGACCTGCGCGTGCTTGCGCTCGTCGGCGAGGCTCTGCGCCCCGGCGACCAGGGCTTTCGCGTCCGCGGCGTAGCGCTCGAGGTGGATGGTTTGCTCCGCCGCCATTCCGGTGCCTTAATTAGCACGTGAGCCCGACCGCCATGCCCCATGTCACCGTCTACACGACCCGCGTCTGCGCTTATTGCGTGGCGGCCAAGCGGCTTCTCGCCGCGCGCGGAGTTACCTACGACGAAGTCGACGTGACGGGCGACGACGCCAAGCGCACCTGGCTCGCCGAGACGACTGGGCGCAAGACCGTGCCGCAGATCTTCATCGCCGACCAGGCGGTGGGCGGGTACGACGAACTGGCGTCGCTCGATCGCTCCGGGCGTCTCGCAGAGCTGCTCGCTCACGCGTGACCCAAAGACAACGGCCCCCCGCGATCGCTCGCGAGGGGCCGCCTGCCCGCGTCGGCTTTCAGTCGCCCTTCACTGGCACTGGGGTGCGGTGCCGTTGGTCGCGCCGCACCCGCACTCGTCCACGTTGATCGCGTTCGCGTCGAGGCCGGTCGGGCCGTTCAGTCCCGTGCCGCCAATGTCGACGCCGGCGGTGCAATTCCTGTGTGCGGGGGCGGTCGTCAGCGGTGAGATGGTCAGTGTGCCGGCTGTCGTGCTGCAATCGATCGCCGCGGCGGGGGTAGCGCCCGACGACCACAGGTTGCCTTCGGCGTGCAGCGTCTGGCCACTGCCCCTCGTGATATTGAGGCACAGCCCGGCGCCTACGTTCGGCGACGTGGGATCCTGAATATCGTTGCCGCCGGCGTTGCTGCCGTTGGTGACCGAGCCCAGATCGATATCCATCAGGACATCGGCAGCCAGACCCCCGCCGGCGCCCGTCTCGACGTCGATGCCGTTCTCGGCGTTGCCGAGGAACGAACTCCCGCGAACCTCGACCGCGGAGTCCCCGAAGATACGCAAGCCGTCGCGCGAATTGCCCTGGGAGAGCAGCCCCGTGATCGTGTTCAGGTTCGTCTGGTCCGACTGATCGATCACCACGCCGTCGAGCGTGTTGTCTTCGGTCTGGACGCTGCCGCCGGCGCCGGAGCCCGTGATCGTCACGGACCCCTCGGTGTCGACCAGGATGCCGTCCTGGCCGTTGTGGCTGAACTGAATGACGGCGCCGGTCGCGCTACCGGTGATGGCGGCGACCGCGGTGTCGGTTACGTGAAGACCGCTGAGGCCGGTCGTCCCCCCGATGCCGTTGTTGTGCGAGTTGGTCCCCGCGCCGATGGTCACCATGCCCGTGTCCTGAACGCGGATGCCGGCCTCGGTGAAGTTCCGGATCTCGACGTTCGAGATGGTGGTGGCGAGCGTCGTCGAGCCGGCGGCGACGACGATGCCGTGAATGGCCGTGGGGCTGCCGGCCGCAACGCCGTCGATGACGAGTTGCGAGAGCACTACGCCCGTCGCGTCCAGGATGAACGCCGTGCCAGTCTGCGTATCGAGCGCGCCGGTAGCGCCCGTGCCGACGTCGTTCACCGTCGGGGTTCCGCCCGAGCCCGTGATCGTCACCCCCGCTTCGGTGACGTCGATCGGGAAGGTCTCGCCGTTGCCCGCCGCGCTGACCGGCCCGGTCGTGAGCACCTTCACCGTCGTCGCCGTTCCGAGGTGCAGGAGCGCGTACCCGATCGTCCGGAAGGCGCAGATGCCGTCGGTCTGCCCGCCCACGGTGCCGCTTCCGTTCGTGGTCGCGTCGACGCCGTTGAGCGGATCGACCACCACGGCCGTACCGCCGGGGGCGTCGCAGGCCGCGCAGGTATCGTTCGTCGGATTGCACGCGGGGGTCGTCCCGCTGCACTGGCCGTTGGTGCAGCAGTTGCCCGGAACGCAGGTCGGGCCCGCTCCGCAACAGATGTCGGCCGCGTTGGAGCACGTGGCGCCCGCCGTCACGCACGCGTTGGAGACGCAGGCGTGGCTCGTGCCGTCGCAGATCGTCGACGCGCCGTAATGTGCGTCCGCGTGGCACTGAGCGTCGGTCGTGCACCCCATGCAGACGTTCGCCGTGCAGATGAATCCGAGGTCCGCCCCGCCGCAGTCCGAGGACGAGTTGCAGTTGCCGGGCGTACAGCTCCCCGAGGCGCAGACGTACCCCGTCGCGCTCCCGTCGTCGTACGCGCTACTGCAGGCAGCGTTGGTCCCGCTGGCGCCGCTGCACGCGGTGCACGTGCCGCCGACACAGATACCGTGGGTGGTTCCCAGCGCGCACGCCGAGTTGGCCGGGCTGCACGACGGACCCGCCTCGCTCGCGGCGTCGGTGGATGCCTCGCTGCCCGAGTCTGCGCCGCCGGAGCTGGAAGAGCTGCTCGAATCGCTGCCGGAGTCCGCGCCGCCGCTGGAAGAGCTGCTCGAGTCGCTTCCGGAGTCCGCGCCACCGCTGGAGCTCGAGTCGGCGCTCGAATCGGAGCCAGAGTCGCCGCCGCCGGAGCTGGAGGAGCTACTCGAATCGGCCGCCGCGTCCTCGCCGCCGCTGTCCTCTCCCGCCTCGGTCCCGCCGCCGCTGCCGGAGCTCGACGAATTGCTGCCCAGGCCGCCGCTGCTGCTGCTGGTGCTGCTACCGAGGCCGCTGCTGGCGCCGCTCGACGTCGCATCGCCCCCGCCGTCTTCGCCGAGTCCGTTGCTCGTCGTGGCGTTGCCTCCGCCGCACCCGCTCGTGTTCGTCGCGAGCGCGCAGCCCGCAACCGCGCCCGCAGCAAGCCAACCCCGCAACCAACCCAATCTGCGCATGGAGCCCTCCCGATCGAAGTGAAATATGTGCCAGACTATCTCAGCTCAGGCGCGTACGGCGAGGGATCAGGCGGGTACGGCGAGGACTTCGGCGAGCACATCCACGAGGCGCGGGACGTCGGCATTGGCCACCGAGCAGAGGGCGATGCGAAGCGCGCCGCTCGGTGCGCCGGCGGGCGTCACCCCCGAGGGGACCGCGGGCGAAGCGGGCAATTGCGGCAGCACGTACACGCCCTGCGCGCGCATCGCGTCGGCGCGATCGTGGGGTCGGTCGGCGAACACGGTCACGAAGAAGCCGCCCTCGTAGCGCGGGTGCTTCAGGCCGCGCGCCCCGGCGCGCGCGTTGAACGCGTCGACCCGGGCGCGTAGAAGCCCCTTCGCCCGCTCGCGGTCGAGCGCACACGCGCGCGCCATCTCGGGGTCGGCGATGAGGCGCGCGATCGCGGCGAGGCCCCCGCGGTTGCAGTTCGACCACGTCCCGCGGCACGAGTACGAGAGCGCCGACTCCACCATCGAGCGCTCGGTGTCGCCCGCGACGCACGCGACGAGCGCCCCCACCCGCAGCCCGTAGTGGGTGAACGATTTGCTCGCGCTCCACGCGAAGAGAAGCGTCACCCGGCCGAGAAGGGGACGCAGATGGAGCAGGAACGCGCGCGGGTCGCGCGCGCCGTAGAGGAAGTACGCGCAGTCCACGAGGAGGGTGACGGGGCCCTCGGCCGCGCGCCTGCCCAGGCGGTCGGCCACCGCGGCCCATTCGTCGTCGGACATCGAGTAGCCGGTCGGGTTGTGGGCGGGGTCGTTCAGGACGGCGAGGGTTCGGTTCTGCGTCTTCAGCTGACGCGCGATCGCGGCGTCCAGGGCCTCGGCGTCGAGCTTGCCCTGCGCGTCGAACATCTCGAACGTCTCGAACCTCCGGTCCGCCTCGTCACAGAGCGTCCGGTACGGGGCCCAGAACCAGCTCGTCGTCAGGAGGGCCTGGCCGGGCTCGAGGAAGTTCGCGATGGCATGGCGGATTGCGCCCGTGCCTCCGGGCGTCGCGACGGCGACCGCCGCGCGCTTCATCTCCGGCTCGTCCGCGAACAGGTCTTCGACGACGGCCCGCAGAAACTCCGGCGTCCCCGCGATGGGCGCGTACGTCGCCCATTCGACGGCGGGGACCTCGCGGACCGCCCGGGCCGCTGTGGGCAGGACCGCCAGCGCGCCGTCGTCGTCGAGCAAGACGCCGATCGTGGCGTCGATGACGGCCTCTCCGCGCGCCTTCCTCTGCGTCGCCTCCCTGTGAAGCGAGAAGATGGGGTCGTCCGCGGGACGAGTCCGGTGCGAAGGGATGAGGTGAATCACGTTCTCCGAGTTTCCAGCATGGCTGCTTATCGTGCGGCTGTCAGTTTGTCACCGCCAAGGCGGCGCGGGGCTCCACGCTGCCAGGTTGGCCCGATGGGAAGACGCACGTTCGTGCAAGGGCGCAGAACCAGCGGGAAATTGCAGTGGCACGCGCTATGCTGGCTCCCCCCTCACCGATGCCTTGTCTTCAGCGTGTCAGCTTGCGCGGGGCCAGCGCCTTCGCCGGACTCGTTGCCGCGTCCACGCTGGTCGCGAACGTCGCGCGGGCGCAGGACGCGGACGGCGCGCTCAGCGGAAGGCACAACAACTACGCGTCGCCGCAACACTTCGAGGCCGAGCTTCGCTTCGCGCCGTTCTCCCCCGCTATCGACAGCGATCCCTCGCTTCACGGGGCCACACCGTACGCGACCGTGTTCGGCACGAGTCCGCGCATTCTGGTGAGCGCCGAGCTCGACTGGCAGGTGATTCGATTTCCCCACTTCGGGACGCTCGGACCTGGCGTGGGGATCGGCTACACCGCGATGAGCGCAGCGGCGCTGTTCGCATCGCCTCACGGACCCACTCAGACGCTCATCTCGGGCGAGACGACGTCGCTCGACATCTTCCCGTTCGACGCGGTCGCGGTCTTGCGCATAGACGTGCTCTGGCGCGACGTGGGGATTCCCATCGTGCCGTACCTCAAGGCAGGCTTCGGCATGTCTCTCTGGCGCGCGACGAACACGCTCGGCACGTCCGTCTACACGACGGGCACAGGCCAGTCCGTGGCGGGTGAGGGCCACTCGATAGGGACGCACTTCGCGGCCGGCGTCGGCTTCAACCTGAACGTGCTCGACGAGTACGCCGCACGGAGCTGGGACGAAGCGATGGGCGTCAACGGCACGTACCTCTTCGCCGAGTGGGCGCGGGAAGACCTCGACGGGCTCGGCCTCCAGGCAGACCCGCTGCGTGTCGGCGGGACGAGCTGGAATTTCGGCCTGGCGTTCGAGTTTTGAAGGAGCGTTGCCGATGTCAGTCTGTCAGCCACTAGCCAAATTCACCGTTGCCGTCGTCGCGGCCGCCGCAATCCTGTTTGCCCCGGGTGCTGCGCGAGCGCAAACCATCAACGCCTCCGGGCAGCCCTATCCGAACCGCGAGGTCAACGGGGTGAGCCTGGGGGAGAGCACCCGCCCGCAGAACCTGAATCCGCTCGGCATCAACTACTCCGATTGCATCCAGAACATGGTGCTGGTGTACAGCGTGACCCTGAGCGGCTTCGGGGTAGCCAATAACGACAACATGCAGGTGTGGGCCACCAACGAAGGCGACTGCACAGCGGACGTGACACGTGGCCTGGGCGGTACTTCGTCGGTGGAGGCCTCATGCTGGTTGGTCAACGTTGGCCTCACCCAACCAAACCTCCAGACACCGACCACAAAGCAATTCTCAATTCCGGTGCAGGCACTCGTGGGTCCTCAGACGGACACCATTCCGAAGGCCGGGACCTTGGTGACCGCTCAGGGGCCGGCGGCCTGTCTCACCCAGCCGTCCTTCGCCGCTACGTCGATCACGGTTTGGTTTTTGCCTCTGCAATCAAACGGTCTATTGGACACGGGCGGCACACCCTTCTCGCAAACGATCACGGCCGATGTCGTCGGGCCGCCTGCTCCGACGAACGTGGCGATCGGAGACGGCGACACGCTGTTCTCGATGACGTGGATGCCGAACATGGACACGGACACGATTGGGTACGATATCTTCATCGACCCTCCTCCGGGCTCCGGGGCCGTCGTCGACGCGGGCTTCGTTCCACCCACACCGACACTCTATTGTCCGGATGCACATGCGCCCGTCACGTCGGTGACGACGGATGCGGCCTCCGACGGGCCGTCGGACGGGGCGTTGGCATCGGACGGAGCGCTGGCATCCGACGATGCATCGGAGGACGCGGCGGAGCTCGAGGCATCCGCGTCGGACAGCGCGGTCGATGCCACGCTGGCCACGACCGGCGACGCCGCGACGACCGCGACCGACGCCGGGTCGGGTTGCATCTACATCAACATGGCGCCCAGCCCGCCAGCGAACACCGGCAGCACGTGCACCAGCACCGTTTTGACGTCCGGAACCCTGGTGGTCGATAGCGGCGTCGCGACGACGGAGGATAGCGGCATCGATACCGGCGCCACCGCCATCGAGACCTTCGACGAAGCGGGCCTCCTCGTCGAAACCGACAGCGGAGCGACCGAGAGCGGCACCGGGGGCATTGCGAGCATCACCTGCCAGTACCTCGTCGGCGCAAGCTGCTCGTCACCGGCAGCGACTGCCTACAGCAATACGGGCAATCCCACGGTGACCGGAGAGACCATCTCGGCGTACGTCATCAAGGGGCTGACGAACGGCCAGACGTACGACGTCGTCATCTCCGCGGTCGACGGGTCCGGCAACGTGGGGCCCCCCTCGACGTGCGTGGACGACTATCCCGCGCCGGTGAACGACTTCTTCAAGATCTACCGCCAGGACGGCGGGCAAGCGGGCGGCAGCTTCTGCGCGCTCGAAGCGGTCGGCGCACCCGCGGGAGCGCCGATCGTCGGGATGGCCTTCGGTGCGGTGGCCTTCACGATGGCAAGGCGTCGCAGGCGGAATCGACGCTAGGTCGGCCCGTTCCCTCCCTCCCGCGCCTGCTTGGCTCAGGTACCAGCTCCTTGGCGAAGCTCGCGACCTGCCGTGCGTCGGTCCTTTGAATCCTCGCCTCGCGAGGCCGCGACTGAAGATCGCTCCCCGGGTACTTACGTTCGGTCGGGACCGAGTGAGGCTCACTCCCCGGGTACCTACGTTCGGTTGGGACCGAGTGAAGCTCGCTCCCCGGGTGCCTACGTTCGGTCGGGACCGAGTGAAGCTCGCTCCCCGGGTGCCTACGTTCGGTCGGGACCGAGTGAAGCTCGCTCCCCGGGTACCTACGTTCGGTTGGGACCGAGTGAAGCTCGCTCACCGGGTACCTACGTTCGGTCGGGACCGAGTGAAGCTCGCTCCCCGGGTGCCTACGTTCGGTCGGGACCGAGTGAAGCTCACTCCCCGGGTACCTTCGCTCAGTCGTGACAGAGCGAGGCTCACTCTCTGGGAGCGACGGCAAGGGAGCTCAAGAGCGGGCCTCGGTGCCCGGCTATCTTCGTTTCGTCGCGCGTTCGTGAAGCAAGGTCGGCCGCACCTTTCGCTTGCTCTCGCGCTCCCGCGGCCAGCGTGTCGGCAGTTGAGCGATGCGCCCGCAGATTCTTCCTTCGCTCCCGCGAGAGCGAGCCTCGGTAGCAAGGCTCCGTCGTTCGGGAGCCCGGTTCTCTCGCTCGGTCTCTGAGGACCTCAGGTCGATGATTCGCCAGTCTGTCACGTGCGCGACGCCCCTTCGCAACAGGCGACGTCGGCGGCTCTCGTGCTGCGCCGACCGAGCTTTAGGAGCCAGCAAGCGAGGTGAGGGTGCGCGGCTGGTCAGTTCGCTCGGTAGCCATCGTCGCGAAGACCTCGGCTACCGACCGTGGTGGCGCACCCACTGCCCGGGTGACCGCGCGGATTAACCGCTCTCTTCCGCCACATCGTGGCATTCCGCCACGTGGCGCAAATGGCCGCGTTCGGCAGATATAAGCGATTTTCATGGGGATTCCGATCCTGCGCGGGAAGGCACGCTCGCTGCAATGAGGCGGCCCGCGTTCCGTAGCTTCGCTTCGTTGCCAACGCTGCATTTCCCCCAATCCGCGCGACGATGTCGCGTCGTTGCCGGGGCAAAAACCAAACACGTCAACAAGGAGAACGGTGAAATGACTACGACGACAGATTTTGCCCCCTCGAAGAGCAACCGTGGATTCGCCTCGATGGACACCGGCAAGCAGCGCGAGATCGCGAGCAAGGGGGGCAAGGCCGCCCACGCTCAGGGTCGCGCGCACGAGTTCAGTGCCGACGAGGCCCGCACCGCCGGTCGCAAGGGCGGCGAAGTGGTGAGCCGCGATCGCTCACACATGGCGGCTATCGGTCGCGCCGGCGGCCAGGCCCGCGGCCGCAACCGCGCCGCGCAGATCCAGGTGACGACCCCCCGAGACCTCTCCGTAGCCGCAGAATAAGAAGCATCGGCGCGGGGGGAGCCGAGGCCGTCCCCGTCGGGCGGCCTCGCTGATACCTGACAAGAGGCTGTCATCTGCCTCCGTTACGTTCCTTTGAGTTCGTGGGGACGCAAAGGAGATCAGGTCATGGACGCCAAGAAACACTTGGGAAACTGTCACTGCGGCGCTGTCCGGTTCGAGGTGGACATCGCCGCGGATGCCCGCGTCGGTCGGTGCAACTGCACGATCTGCCGGAGGACGGCGGTCACGGGCATGATCGTCAAGCCTGCGGCGTTTCGCTTGCTTTCGGGCAAGGAAAGCTTGACCGAATACGAGTGGGGCGGCCGCATCGCGAAGCGGTTCTTCTGCAAGACGTGCGGGGTCCACTGTTTCGCCCCCGGGCATCTCGAGCAGCTCGGCGGCGACTACGTTTCGGTGAACCTGAACTGCGTCGACGACTTCGAGCTGGACGAGGCGATGGTCGTCTATTGGGACGGCCGCCACGACAACTGGCAAGCGGGCCCGCGTTCGAAGCCGTGGGCGGTCGTCTCGGCCGCGTAGGCCGCACGCGTCGCGCCTGCGTGTGTCGGGGTCACGTACGAGTCCTCACGGGGTGGCACCGGGGCTGGTGCACGGTTGCGCTGCGTAGGCCGCACGCGTCGCGCCTGCGTGTGTCGGGGTCACGTACGAGTCCTCACGGGGTGGCACCGGGGCTGGTGCACGGTTGCGCTGCGTGGTACGCGGGATGCCGCGTCTCGCGCCCGTAGCTCAGCTGGATAGAGCGGTGGCCTTCGAAGCCATAGGTCGGGGGTTCGAATCCCTCCGGGCGTACTGGGCCTTGCCGGGGCAAGGCCCCCGTACGCCTGGAGGGGTTCGAGTCGTCTGACCCCGCGCCGGGGGCGCGGGGTGCTTCGGAACGAATCCCGTTCGACTCCGCGTAGGGAGCTGCTTCGAGCTCGGGAGTGACGATTCGAGCAGCGCCATGGGCAGAAATCGCGGCAGCGCCGCTCAGGAATCGAGCGCATCGCAGCCGTTCGGATGCCTCGACGGGCGGCATCCGGTGGACGCCAGCGCGGAACAAGGCGCGGCGCAGTCGCTTTGCGAACGGGGCCCGAGGGGCGAGCGAGCCTCGCCCGCACGCTTGCCGTACCTTACGGGGAACACCGGGCCGCTTTCCGGCTTCCTGGCCCGCTCCCACCATGCGCGAAGAAACGGGGCGAGCACGTCGGGGATCGAGAGCCGCTGCGGCGTGCGGGTCTTCGCTCGCGGGATGAAGCACTCCGCGAAGTGGACACGATCGATCATCGTCCAGTCCCAGGCGTTCAAGTCGCCCGTATGCATGCCGCCCTCGCAGCGTGCAACGAGGGCGAGCATTCGCAGCTCGAGATCCACGGACGGGCACGCGACGAAGCGCGAGAACTCGTCGTCCGTCAGGATCGCGCGTTCCTTCCGCACCTCGCGCGTTAGGGGGACCCTCGACGCGCGCGACAGGGTTCGATTCGATGATCTCGGCGCGCCAGGCGTCGTCAAAGAGGCGGTGCATCACGGCGCGCGCGTGCGCGACCGTCTGAGGCTTGTAGCGGCGCGCCTCGCCCCCTCGCAGGTAGGTCGCGCTCGCCATGTCGTCGAGGAGCCCGCGCACGTGGGACGAGCGGACGTCGCACACGGTGAGCTTGCCGATCGCGGGGAGCACGTGCTCTTCAAGGTAGATGCGCTCGGCGCGCGCCATGACGACGCCACGCACCTCGCGCTTCTTGAGCCACGCCTCCGCGTAGTCCTTCACGCGCTCGGCCGCGCCTACCTCAGTCGCGGCGTCATGCGGGTCGCGACCGGCCAGGATCAACGCATTGAGGCGGGAGAGCTTGCGGCGTGCGAGTGATTCGTCCGCGGTCCCGAGCGAGTACAGGGGGGCGCGTCGTCGAGCCGTCCGGGTGATCCTTCGTGACGCGGGCGCGCCACAGGCCGTTCGCCCAGGGGGGACGAGGGTTCCGGTTCTAGCGCGGGGCATAGCTCGCCTGCTTGTTCCTCGCGTTGGTAGCGCTCACCGCGTCGGCACCGTCTCGCAGGAGACGGCTAAATCAATGAGGGTTCCGAATATCGGGTTGAATCCGGTGGAAGCGTTGGTCACCCCGCCATCGACTGGCGATCCTTGTGGCATCCCGTCCGGCCGTGGCCCGTAGAGACGCATCGCCGCCGTGTGACGAGGGTCGGCCTCGTTTTGCCTGCACCCGACTAGGGTGAGCACGTCGGTCTTGAAGCCGTCGTTTGAGCACGCAAAGTTGCCACGGACGCGGCCCTCGACGTTCGCGAGCGCGGCGCGAATGCATTGCCAGCCCACCACCGGGGGGAGCCAGATGTTTACGACGCGGTCCAGGTTCCCGTTGTACGTGACTGCGCCATCGCTGAACTTGGCCTCAACGTTGAAGTTCGTCGTGAACCGTGGCGGATCCGCAGCGACGACTGAGGGCCACATGAGCAAAGGGACAGCGATCGAGCCCCCGACTATCCTCGCAGCTTCCTTCATTCGCATGACACTCCTCCGAGTGGAGAGCATCGCATCATCGGGCCCGCGCCGCCTCGTCATCGCTTCCCCTTGGGCTTCACTGGCGGCACTGGCAGAAGATCGAGAGCGGCGAGGTAAACCTCACGCTCGCGTCGCTGGCCCGGGTCGCGGATGCACTGCACGTCGAGCCTGCGCGGCTCCTCGAGTAGTCGAGCGACGGGAACACGTCGCCGAAGCCTTGGCAGACCGCCTCAGCTTGGCGGATCCCGGAGTGGTGCGCGAACGCCAACCGGCGAGCGTGGTAGCCTGCGGCCGATCCTCTTTCGACCCGAAGGCCGGTCAACCCAGAATGTGAGCCGGAGACCGGTTCGACCACAACGGCTATCGCGGCCCCCGTTATCGGGTCACGTAGTCCAAATCGCATTTAGATAAACGCCCAAGATTTCCTGTCGATGGCAAAGTCCGCCATGTCCTCGGCTACCACAAGTGCGTCCAAATCCGGAGCTTCGCGGTCGTCCCTCGCGACATTACGCAATTTGCTAAAGGCTATCACAGTCTCGCCTTTACGTAGGTCTCCCGGCATCTCGGGATCGGGCGGCTCACATACCGTTCCCCCATTGTAATCTATGCCAACCACGAAGTACTTATTATTCCCAGGCGACATCCGAATGCGGCCACGTAGATAGTCATACATTCCGTTGGCGGCGTCTATTTGAACAGTTTGCACGCGCCACTCAGATGCGTACGCGAACTCAACGGACACGCTCATGAGCCGAATGCGACGTCCATCGCACGAGTACGCGACAGGCTCCTTGAATGCGAAGGTACCCTTGACGACTTGGTCGGGGTCCGCCGGGGTCCTCGGAAGGACTGAGTGCCCCATAGCGTAAAACGACGCTTTCCATTGAAGCCACAGCACCAGTGGTTTCCCATCGAATAGCACGTTCATGGGGTCGGTAATGCTGACCGAGGCGCGCTCCTCATTAGAAGGAAATGTGAACTCAAACCGCCATCGCTCCCACTCGAAGGTAGTCCACAACACGTAGCAATTTCGTTCGATGACTGCTTTTATACGGTCGTCGCCCCTTCGTAGGACAGAAATCATTCCGATCCTCACTCGTGTAGCCTTTCGGAGAGCATCCGCGGTGAACCCCGAATTGCTGCAAATCATTGCCACGTCGGCGCCGAGGTCCCGACGCTTCGAGTCGAGGGCATCCACAAACGCGCGACCCACCTTCCCGGTCGTCCGAACATTAAAGTCCTTGCACTCGATGACGACAAGCAGTGGCTTTCCGTCCACCGAGCCGCGGACCGACACGTCCATATCCAGCCGCCCGTCGGGTCCCGCGACCCACTGGCCTTCTTCGACCTGTGCACCCCGATCGAAGGCTCTTACGAGGTCCGCAACTAGCTTCTGGTACGGGCGACCGCTGTCGCGTCGCACCCACGGTTGGGTTGGCTTTCGCTTCCTTGGAGGCTTCTTCGAAGCCATTCTTCTAACCATCACTTCGCCCCGCGCCCTAGGTCAAGGCCGACGATGTAGTCGCGGTGCCTTCCGTTACATTTCCGGAAGCCAAACGAGTACCGTCGCGGCGAACGTTGGCAACGCTGAACCCGGAGCCACGGAAGATCCTCAGACAAAGCCGGTGCCCGAGTGAGCGACGACGAGCCTAGGAAAACGGTCACAGACCTGACCGTGTTCATCTGTCGCGGCTACACGAAGCGAGCGGTAACGTTCAACGCAGACGCGTTACGGGAGATACGTTTTCAGCCTGGCGAGAGCACCCGGGATCCCGATGCCGATTAGCACAAGGCCCGCGGAAAAAACCCAGCCACGATGCTTCAGAACGACCCGTTCACTTGCCACCGCAAGCACAGGCCGGCTCAGGAGGGGCCAAGCCGCACGGTGCGCAAGCATCGCCAACGCGAGGATGGCCAACAGAGCACAAACTGTTGCGTCCAGGACATTGGACTCAGCGATAACCCGGGGCAATGCCTCTCTGCTAGCGACTGGCTCGCTGAGGTACCAAAGCGCCGGACCACCGAATACAGCCGCACCGGCGAGACACGTTGCGACGAACATCAGCACCGAGCGACCCACGGTTTCAAGCCCTTCGGTTCGTCGCAGTAGCCACCGAATCATCCCGATACATAAAAGGTCGCAAAGGATTGTCGCTAATATGGTTGCAGCTACTGCTGCGGTTTCTGCGCGGAGCGACGGGTAGAGCGGATGCCACTGATGAGAGATGAATCGCTGACCGTCGTAGACGATCTCGTTTGGAGGCTCTGAGTATGGGTTGAACAAGTGCGTACGGAGGGCAGCCACCACCCAGGCCCCGTAGGCCACGCACGACAGGATCGCGAAAGCCTTAAAGCGCCGCCGTTTCAGACTGAATCCGAGCACAGCACCGGCAAGGGCCAGAGCCATATGCGACGCTCCCCACAGGCTGGCCATGCTGTCGTCCTGATATTTCAAGACTAGCCAGTGAGTTGCTCGTTCGATGGTTTCGTGGGGAAGGTCATGCAGGCGAACCAGCGACTCCTGCGTATCGTATGCGTCGTATCGGCAGCGCGCCCAGTCCATGCTCATCAGCATGGTGAGCGACGACAGCACGGACACCACGAGGGCGCGTATCGAGAAGAGTCTTGGCCCAAAGATCGCGTCAAGGCCAGACGCAAACGTCTGCGACACGACGCGAACGAAAGCCGCGTGCTTCGACAACCCGGCGCGTGCCAAGTCGTCGATCCGGATCCAGAGAGCCTCCAGGCGGTCTTGAACCATCTCCTTTTCGGACTGATGGGTCAGGGCCGCAAGGTATACCAGCCCCAGCCCGGCAGCGATTGGTATGGCGCGCCAGGCGTCCGCGACAGGGCTCACGGCGCTACGATATCGCGCTACGCCTGTTCTACGTACTTTTGATGCCTTTGACATGACGGTCTGGCGCAGCATTTCTTGCACTGCCACGACTTCGACGGCCTCACCCTGAGGGATCGGGCATCCGCAATGAGGGCACGCCGCGGCCTGGCTCGAGATCTCCCGCTTGCATTCTTCACACGCGATGAGTGCCATTCGGATAGCCGCGCTTGCGCCGCTCGGGTTCGCGGGGAGCCCGCCGGGCCATGATGCGGTCGAGGGCCACGAGGGCCCGGTGCGCGCGAGCGCGGTCGATTATGAGGCGTCCCCCGCGACAGCGACGTCAGGCGCAGCACGTCCCGGCACAGGCTTCGTCTCGTGCGCTTGGCGAGACGAGAGGGTGCGGCGCGGCGCGCGGTATGCTCGGAAGCGCTCCGATGAACTCCGCGGCGATCGTCTCGCTGGCCCTTGTCGGCCTCGCGACGCCAGCATTCGCGGGGTGCTCCTCCGGAGGCCCGCCGGCCGGCGAACCGGCGGACACGAGCGTGAAAGATGCTCTGGGCGCGCCAGCCGCGCAAACCTGACGGTCAGTTCGACTCGTGTCCCCCTGGTCGGCGCATTGGACGCGGCTACGGAAGCTTCGGACGCGCGCCGGCTCTCCCTCTCGCCCCGACGCGCAGGCTCGAGCGCCGGAGAAAGTATGGAGCGGTTCCATCCACTTAGGCATGTACATGGAACCATTAATGGACTTACGCATTTGACGTGATACGACACTCCCAGGAGGACTCCGCACAATGAACGAGCAGAAGCAAGGGGTAGCGACGCTCGAGACGGTGGAGCGTGCCGAGTTTCTCCGAAACCCTGGACCGGCATTCGAGGCAGCAGAGGCGAACGGCTCCGTAGTGATCTCGGAAGCCGATGGCAGCGTGCACGCGATCATCGCGGTACCTAGCGACGACAGACCGATCATAGACTGATTGGCGTGACGGAGGTGGGAGCGGGCGACCATCCCTGCGTCAACCACTTTCGCGAGTGGCTACGTGCCCGCATGACCGGGTGTCTCTTCGCCTCTAGCTTCGCGGCCCAGGGGTCCGCGAAGCGCATCGCGTACTACGTGAAGGTCGGAGTCCCGAGCGCGTCGGACGTCCCGGAGCTCGACTTGGCCACGGAGAACAGCGCACGGGCGGGACGATTCATGGTGGTCCTCTTCCCACACGTGCGAACCGTGGGGGAAATTGGAACCATGCTTCTCGCCTTGGATGCGAGCAGCCGATGGGCATGCTCTCACGTGCCCTGGCGCGACCATGAGCGATCGAACGCATCGCTCATCGGTCTAACGTGGCGCACCGATGCCGGCCTGTTGTCGTCAGTGATGGGCTTCGCACCCATCGGAGTCATGCCCATCACTCGACGCGCACCTATAGTAGGGCTGGCCTTTTGGCCGGGCGGGCGCGTGAACTCGTTTCGCAAGGGCGAGCCATCGCCCGAAGGGGTCGGCCTCGTGGATGGCGACCACGGCATGGAGAAGGGCGCGCACGACGACGCGTGGAAAGACACGAAGGACCGCGTCGTGACCCTTTTCGCCGACCCGCCCGAAGATCGCGCGACGCTCCGACAGGTGGCCTTTTGCCTGCCAAGAGATTTGACGCAGGAGCTCCGGTTCAAGGACGGATTTAGACCTGCGTCAGTCCTCGGCTTCTAGAACGCTACGAGTCGCAATCATGTGTGCGCCTACCGGGGCGCGGGGTGCTTCGGAACGAATCCTCAACGTTGGAGATTTGTCGGGAGGTCCATCCCGAGACGGGCCATTAGTTCCATTCGCGCCCGGTCGTGATCCGTTCGCGCCTGGTCGAGGTCCACGCGCGCCTGGTCGCGGTAGGGGTGGTTCTGCACCTTTCGATAGATCTCGCCGTCGGCGGGCTCGTAGACCTTCATCACTTCGCGACACACCTCGTCGTCGGTGGGTTCGCGGCCGAGACGGGTGTTGATCCAAGACCTCACGACCCAGAGCAGCAGCCCGGCGATCACGATCGCAGCCAACGCTCCCATGCCGTAACGCTAGCATTGCGGTGCTACCGTTTGGTCATGTCGCGAGTGGGGGGCGCGGTCGCGGTGCTGGCGATCGTCGTGGGCGCGTGCAGCTCGGTCCTGCCTGACCAGGGGGTGGCTTCCGACTCGGTGCCCGCCCCGGGCGACGGAGGCGCGGCCACCGAAGCCGGCACCGCCGCTGTCATGTGCACCAGCGCGGCTGACTGCCCGGGCCAAGTGTGCTGCTTCATGCCTGTCAACGGCATGATCACTCCCACATGCGAGGACGCGTGTCCGATCACGTTGGTCGGCCAAGAGCCGGGCGGCGGCGGCGCCTCCGATGCTGGCGCGACGTGTACTAGCGCCGCTGGCTGTCTGCCGGGCCAGGTGTGCTGCGGCGACGCGAACACGTCGACGAACTGCCAGGCGGGGCCGTGCCCCTTCCTCCAGGTGTGCTCCCTGGCGGCCGAGTGCTTCATACCTGGGGCTACGTGCGGCGCGCTGACGACCGCGCCGTCGCTCCCGATCAGCGTCTGCGGCACGCCGGGGAGCGACGGCGGCTCCGATGCCGAGAGCGGCGCGAACTGCACGCCGAAGACCTGCGCCGCCTACCCGGCGGGGACGTGCGGGCAGCCGAGCGACGGCTGCGGCGGGGTCACCGCTAATTGCGGCACCTGCACGCCCCCGGCGTTCTGCGGCGGTGGCGGCCCAGCCCTGTGCGGCGGGGGTCCGGCCGTGGACGCGGGCGAACCCGCCTGTTACCACGACCTGTGCGTCCCGCAGACGTGCGCGGACTTCGACTGCGGCGAGGAGGGCGACGGCTGCGGCGACCTTCTCGAATGTGGGCCGTGCCCCTCGTCCGAAGCGTGCGTCAACGGCCAGTGCATCTGGCCCGCCGACGCTGGCCCGTGCGTTCCGGCAACGTGCGAAGGGCTCGCGTACGACTGCGGCTTCCCGAGCGATGGGTGCGGCGGTCACCTCGAATGCGGCACCTGCCCCGTCTCGCAGTTCTGCGGTGGAGGGGGCGTACACCGGTGCGGCGGCGTCTGCGACACGCCCGAGGGCGGCAACTCCTGTGAGGTCACTTGCTCCTCGGACGATGGCGGCAGTTGCACCGGGCAGTCGTGCCATGGCGGCGGGTATACTTGTGGGGACGCGCCCAATGGATGCGGCGGTCTGATCGATTGTGGCCCGTGCGGCGCCGACGCCGGCACTTCGGACGCGCCCGTCGGCGGCTGAGAGCAGAGCGCCACATGGCTCGGGGGGCTTCGGGCGGGGCATCCCGCCCAGTTCGTCAATGAAAGGGCAGAGGGGGCGTACGGTCCGGCGGCGTGGCGGTCGGGTGATTGGCGGGGGGCGGGGGCGCCACGTGGTCCGGTGCCGGCGGCGGGGCGTGCGGGATCTCGTAGACGTCGGCCGAGACGGTGAGCTTCTGCGAGCCGAATACGAGGAAGCACGAGAACTGCACGTCCTCTCGAAGGTTGTCGAGGATCTCGAAAGGCTCGAGCTTTTGCTGGTGGAGGATCTCCATCGCGTGCAGATAAAGGTCGCTCCCGAGAGGAAGGACGCAAAGGATCGAGTCGACCGAGTAAGACCCGGACACCGTCCGCACGAATCGAGGCGGGGTGGTGATCTGCATCACGTACTGGTGTTGGTTGACGTTGTCGGCGCCTCGGACGAAACCCGAGTTGTATCCGCAGCCGGTGACCGAAAACGCGACCGCGGTCAGGAGTGTCGCCGTCTTCCCCCGCGCCCTCTTTCGACCCATCGAATCCACCTTACTCTAGCGTGCGCCCTGGTCCGTCCGGGTGTCGTCGCTCTTGCCCGAGCCGCTTGACGCCCTTCTCGCCGGAGGCCTACCACTCTCGCGAGTGCCTTCCCCCGCGCCCGTCCCCGGCCCGTCAGGCCCGCCGTCGTCGCGGCCCCTTCGCGCGATGCAGTCTCTGCGCGCTCGATTGAGCAGCACCGGCACGAGCGGCGCCAGCTTCGAGGCGCCCGAGATCTACGGTCGCGGCGCCATCTCGAACATCGTGCGTGCGCTGCCGCCGGTCGAGCGCGCGTACTCGCTCGTGCGCTTCTCCATTCTTCGTCCCAAGCTCCTCAGCACGATGGATCTCCTGCTGACGGACGAGGGGCGCATCCTCGACGTCGGCTGCGGCTTCGGTCTCTTCGCGGCGTACTTCGGCCAGACCCATCCGCGCCGCAGCATCGTCGGCGTCGACCCCGACGCCCGCCGTGTCGGTCTCGCGCGGCACGTGGCCGAACGTCTCGGTCTCCGCGACCACTCGTTCGTCGTGGGAGACGTCCGCGATGCCGCGATCGAAGGCCCTTTCGACGCGGCGTACGTGCTCGACGTGATGCATCACCTGCCCCGCGAGGATCAGCGAGGCGTGCTCGAGCGGCTGCGCGGGCTGCTCGCGCCGGGGGGTATGCTCATCGTCAAGGACATCACCACAGAGCCCCGTTTCGGCCTGCTCTTCACCGAGCTGCTCGACCGCCTCATGGTCGGGTGGAACGAGCCGCTCGCGTATCGGCACCACCGCGAGTGGGGTGCGATGCTCACGGAGCTGGGCTTCAAGGTGCGGATGGTGCGCGTGCCGGACGTCCTGCCGTATCCGCACGTCGTCATCGCGGCGGTGAAGACGTAGCCGCCCGCGCCAGCGCGCTTCGATCAGAGACACAGCAAGAACGACTGCAGCACGGCGAGGGTCGTCTCGCAGGTCGCCGCGCCGCCGTCTTTCGCCGCCGCCAGGCAGCCCTGAAGGTTGGCACCCGCCGAGCTCATGATCGTGCTGCAACACGCGGCGAGAACCTGACAGGGGCCGCCGGCGTCGGCCGCGTCGCTCGGGCCGGCGCCGGCGCCACTCGACGAATCCGGACTCACGCCGGCATCCTCGACGATGGAACCATCGTCATCGGTAGCCACCACCGCGTCGAATCCATCACTGCTCCCCCCTCCGGACGAGCCGCCCCCGGAGCTCGAGGCGTACGAACCGTCGGCGGCCGCCGTGTCGGCGGGCGTCGATCCGTCCGGCCCTTGGGCCGTGCCGGAAACGTCGAGGCCGCACCCGAGCGTCGCGATCAAGAGCAGCACTGTGAGACCCGTTGCCCGCCCTCCGGCGCCCCGCACCCCCGACGAAGCCCTCACCACAAGCAAGTATGGGGGAGGCGCGGACCCATGTCGACGGAGGCCGAAGGCGCACGGAGTGCTCGAAGGGCGTACCTTCAGGTGCGGTATCCTCCGAACGCAGGGAGTCGTGAGTTCTCTATTGCCGGTCACTGGTTCATGGCGAATGGCGCTGCTCGCGGCCACGATCGCGTGTCTGGCCGGCACGATTGGCCTTGGCTATCTGACGCGCCTCCGTCTCGTCGAGAAGGACTCATGGGTTGCGCACACGGAAGAGGTAAAGCTTGCCATCGCCGACTGCGAGCTGGCGCTGGCGCGCGGCGATATTGCGAGAATGCGTGGAGCCGAGGCGACGGTGCAGGGTCTGACGGTCGACAATCCGGTCCAGCAGCGCAACGTGGCGCGCGCGATCGAGCTCACGCTACGAGCTGAGTTCCCACGCGAGGAGCTCGGAGCGCTCCTCGAGTCCATGACGCTCGAAGAGAACCGACTGATGACGTTGCGACTCGACGAGATGGCCGCCGCGCGGCGCCATAGCGCGAACATCTTCACGATCGGAGCCGTGCTCACCGTCCTCTTCGGGGCGCTCAGCTGGGCAATGCAGGGGGCGCAGAGCCGCGCGCTGACGTCCGCCCAGGATGCAATTGCCCGTGACAAAAACCTCCTCGAAGCGGTTCTCGAGAGCGTCGACGAGGGCATCATCGCGGTCGACGCGTCGCGAAAGACCATCGCCATCAATCGCGCGGCGCGCGTCATGGTCGGCGCATCGTTCCCGCTCGATCGCCTCCCCGAGGACTGGCGGCCGGCGCTCACGGCATCGTATGAGGACGGCTCGACGATGGCCCCGGAAGACGGCCCCCTCGCGCGCGCGCTTCGTGGAGAGTCCCCCGACGACCTCGTCTACATGATCACTCCGACGGGGGGCGAGGCGGCGGTAGCGGGCACCTGGGTCTCGACGACCGCGCGTCCGATCCGCGACGGGGGAGGAAGCGTCATCGCCGCCGTGGCCACGCTGCGGGACATCACGCGGCAACGGGAGACGGCTCTCCGGCTGCGCGACGTGTCGCTGACCGACGAGCTCACCCGGCTGCTCAATCGGCGCGGCTTTCTAGCGGCAGCCAACGACCGAGTGACGGCTGCCCGACGGTCGGGGGCGCCGCTTGCGATGCTCTACGCGGACCTGGACGGCCTGAAGCAGATCAACGACGAGCTCGGGCACGAGCAGGGCGATTGTGCGATTGCGGATACCGGGCAGGTCCTTCGCGGCATCTTTCGCGACGGCGACGTCGTCGCGCGTATCGGCGGCGACGAATTCGTGGCGCTGCTTCCCAACTTCGCGCCGTCGGCATGCGACGCGCTGCTTGGACGGATCGCCGAGGCCGTCCGCACGCGCGCGTTGGTCGAGAAGCGGCCCTACCGTCTCTCGCTCAGCACGGGCTTGACGTTCATGGACCGCGAGCGAGAGCAGTCGCTCGAGGAGCTCCTCGCGGAGGCCGACCGGCGCATGTACGAGCACAAGCGCGAGCGGGCGGCTCAGTGAGGCCTAGAGCCTCCCCCTCACCGCATCCAGCCGCAGCTTCCACACCATCCCGATCGCCTCGATGAAAATCTTCCGGCTCATCTTCGACCGGCCGAGCGTCCGATCTACGAAGACGATAGGCACCTCGGTCACGCGCATCCCCCGCCGGATGACCCGGTAGGTCATTTCGATCTGGAACGAGTACCCGTTCGACTGGACCGCCCCGAGGTCGATCGCCTGGAGCGCTCGTCTCGAGAACGCCTTGTAGCCGCTCGTCAGGTCGCGCACGGGGAGGCCGAGGATGGCGCGTGAGTAGAGGCTGCCGCCCTTCGAGATGAAGTGACGGCCCGCGCCCCAGCCCTCGACGCCGCCACCGGGGATGTTCCGCGAGCCGATGACGAGGTCGGCGCCGTCGTCGAGCGCGCGCACGAAGGCGGGCAGATAGCGAACGTCGTGCGACAGATCCGCGTCCATCTCGAAGAATCGCTCGTACCCGTCCGAAAGGCCCTGCGTGAACGCCTCGATGTACGCGGTTCCCAGGCCCAACTTGCCCGCGCGGTGCCGGACGCGGACGTGCGTGTCCTTCGCCGCCAGCGCATCCGCCAGGTCGCCCGTGCCGTCCGGGGAGTTGTCGTCCACGACGAGGACGTCGGCGTCGGGGAGCGCGCCTCGGACGGCCTCGACGAAGCGCGGCAGGTTGTCCCGTTCGTTGTAAGTGGGCGTGACCACAAGCGTGCCGGCCATCGGAGCGCGCGAAGCTACCGCGAAAGCTCGGCTGGTCGCAAACGTGGCAAGTTGCCTCTGACCGGTGCGGGCATCCCGCTGATAGGATGGCCATCGTGGCCCTGAAGTCGGATCCCGCTCGCTCGCTCGATGCCCGCCTCGCGGACCTCGAGGCGGCGCTCGCGCGTGAGATCCGTGTGAGCAGGGCGCTGCGCGAGGTGGGTGTCGCGCTCGGGACGACGCTCGATCTCGACCAGTTGCTCGAGCTGATTCTCGACCGGATCACCGACGCCGTCGAGGCCGATCGCGCGACGCTCTATCTCCTCGACGAGGCGAACGACGAGCTCGTGTCGCGCGTCGCGCAGGGCGAGGACGTGCGATCCATCCGTCTCAGGATCGGGCACGGGATCGCCGGCCATGTCGCGCGCACGGGCAAGCCCCTCCACGTGCGCGACGCGTACAAGGACCCGCGCTTCAGTCCCGAGTGGGACATGGTCACGGGCTACCGGACGCGATCGATCCTCGCCGCGCCGATGAAGAACCACCTGGGCAAGACCATCGGCGTCGTCCAGGTGCTCAACAAGCGACGCGGCGAGTTCTCCGACGACGACGCCGACATCCTCGCCGCGCTGGCGACCCAGGCCGCGGTGAGCATCGACAACTCGCGGCTCTTCATGTCCGTGACGCAGAAGAACATCCTGCTCCTCGACACGAAGGAGCAGCTCGAGCATCGCGTGCGCGATCTCAAGCTCCTCTTCGACCTCGAGCGCGCGATGGCCCATGCGGCGTCGCTCGACGAGCTCCTCATGGCGGTCCTCGGCGAAGCGATGCGCGCGTGCGAGGCGAGGATGGGGGCCGTCGCGCTGCGAGACCCCGACTCCGGCACGGGCACGCTCTACGTCATCGACGAGCGCGGCAAGAAGATGAAGAGCCTCCCGTACCCGGAGAACGTGGGGCTCATCGGATGGGTCGTCCGGAACAACGAGGTCCTCGTGTCGAGCGACGCGGAGAGCGACGCCCGCCGCGATCGGAAGCTCGACACGCACGTCGGAGGCGCGACCGCCAAGACCGCGCTGGCCGTGCCGTTCGAGGGCGACGGCGACTCCGCGCTGGGGGCGCTGGCGATCTACAACAAGAGGGCCGGGCGCCCGTTCAACGAGGAAGACCGCGAGCTCCTCGTGCTCGTCGCGGCCAACGCATCGACGGCCATACGCCTCCAGCTGTCGCGCGAAGCGCGCGAGCACGAGGAGCGACTGACGACGATTGGACGCCTGCTCTCGAGCGTCATTCACGACCTCAAGACGCCTCTGACCGTGATGAGCGGGTACGTGCAGCTCATGCAGTCGTCGAACGATCCCGCGCAGCGCGAGAAGTTCGCAGAGCTCATCCTGAAGCAGTTCGATCATATCGGGGCGATGCAGCGCGAAGTCCTCGAGTTCGCGCGAGGCGAGAAGAGCGTTCTCATCCGCAAGGTGTACGTGCAGAAGTTCTTCGACGACGTACGCGAGCAGCTCGAGGGCGAGCTCGCGAGGCGGGGCGTCGAGCTCGTCGTCGACGTGCAGGAGCGCGGGACCGCCCGCTTCGACGAGGGCAAGATGCTCCGCGTCGTGAACAACCTCGCGAGGAATGCGGCCGAGGCGATGGGACAGGGGGGCGGCAAGTTCGTCATCAAGGTCACCCGCGACAAGGAGGACAAGGCGCTCGTCGTGTCGTTCTCGGACACGGGCCCCGGTATCCCGAAGCAGATCGAGCACCGCCTCTTCCAGTCGTTCGTGACGAGCGGCAAGGAGGGCGGCACGGGGCTGGGTCTCGCGATCGTGAAGAAGATCGCCGAAGAGCACGGGGGCAAGGTCACCGTGCAGTCGTCGAGCCGCGGCGCCACATTCAAGCTGCGGATCCCGCAGCCACGGGCGTGAGAGGCCCGCCGGTCGCGGTGGCCGCGCTCGGGGGAGCGGCCGCAGTGGTGCTGGCCGCGGGTGTGGTGCGGGGGGATGCTCCGCTACCACCGTGGATCGGCGAGGGGCAACTGGCGCCACCGGCGTGGGCGCATTCGGTCGCGCCGAAGCCCGGTGAGCGCGGGCGCCCGGGAGACCTCGTCATCTTTGCCGGGGCCAGTCGTGGCAGTGCACGGCGCGGCGTCACCGCCCCCGGAGCCACGCTGGGCTTCTTCGGGTCGAGGCGGGGCTCGGGCTGCTCGGATACCTGGTGGCTCGTGGGACCGATGGCGTGGACGTGCTCGGACGATGCCACCCTGTCGCCGGCAGAGCCGAACGCCTTGGACGCGATTGCGCCGACCGACGCCTTCCCGGCCCGGTACTTCTTCGTCGGACGGGCGGGCGCGAGCGCCTACGCGAGCATCGAGTCGGCTGCCGAGGGCGCCCCCGATCGGGAGCTCGAGGGAGGCTGGGCCGTCGCCGTCGTCGAGCAGCGCGAGGTCGACGGGGCGCGATGGGCGAGGACTAGCAAGGGACTCTGGATCGCCCTCGCTGACCTCGTCGCCGCGCGCCCGTCGGAGTTCCGTGGCGAGGCGATCGAGGACGGGAAGCTCGACGTCGCGTGGGTGCTCGCGGACCGCGCGAGCGTCTTCGCTGGGCCGTCGCCCAAAGGAAAAGGCGAGAGCGCGCGCGTGCGCTTCCAGCTCGTCCATCTCCGCGAGGAGAGCGGCCCGATGGTGCGCGTGGAGGAAGGGGGCTGGATGGTCTCGAGGGACCTGTCCCGTCCGAGCCTCGCAGCCCCTCCGGCCGAGGCCACTCACCCCGGGGAGCGCTGGATCGACGTCGACACGGCGACGCAGACGCTGGTCGCGTACGAGGGAGCGCGCCCGGTGTTCGCGACGCTCGTCTCGACGGGGCGCCTGAGCGACTCTCCTACGCCCCCGGGGGTGCATCGAGTCTGGGCGAAGCTCGTTACCTCCACGATGGGCAATATCGCCAGCGACGCGGACGCGCACTACTCGCTCGAGGATGTGCCGCACGTTCAGTTCTTCGACAATGGCGTCGCCCTGCACGGCACCTACTGGCATCAGGACTTCGGTCACGCGCGGAGCCATGGATGCGTCAACCTCACGCCGCTCGATGCGCGGCGGCTCTTCGCCTTCACCGCGCCCCGGCTCGCCGGCGGGTGGGTCGCCGCGTATCCGATCCCTGTCGACGAGGGGACTTTAGTTCGTGTTAAGTAGTCGGGTGGCTCGCGTGACTCTTCGACCGCCGGCGGGGTTGGCGGCAGCCACGCTCGCTTACGTCGTCGCGGGATGCACCTCCACCTCTACGCCCGCGGTGCCGACCCAGCCTGAAGCGACGTGCCCTGCGTCGGTGTCCGCCGCGATCGGCGCTCCGTGCGCGGCCGAGGGGCTCGTCTGCGCGCCGGAGTACGAGTGCGGCATCGCGTCGGCCATCGCGACGTGCACGTGCACGGGCGGGGCGTTCGTCTGCACCGACGTGACGGGCAAGGCGCTGAACGACGGCGGTAACCCAGAGTGCCCCGCCGCGGCGGCAACGGAGACGTGCCCCACGACCGAGGCGCTCGCCAACCTGCGCGCCTGCACGGAGATCGGCCTCACGTGCCCGTATCCCAGCACGTGCTCCGGCAACACCCAGCAGTACGACACCTGCACGTGTTTCACGGGGCCGATCTCGGACGGTGGGATGGGTCTGAGATTCCAGTGCCCCTCACCGTGCGACGACGCCGCCGCGCTCTTCGACGCCGGCCCGACCCCGTCCGACGACGCGACGGTGGGGGACGCGACGGCGATGGACGCGCCCGTCAGCGACGCTCCGCACGACGCCGGTCACGCTGACGCGTCGCCCGACTGATTACTCATGTCGTCCACGCCGGCCGCGCGCGCGCGCCACGAAACACTCAGGGCGATGCGACGCCCTTGAGCCAGAACGCGATGACGAAGGCGATGAGCACCAGCGACTCGATGAGCGCCAGGCCGAGGATCATCGGCGTCTGAATGCGGGCCGATGCGCCGGGGTTGCGCGAGATGCCCTCGAGCGCCGCCGCGGCCGCGCGGCCTTGGCCAAGGGCGCCCCCGAGGACGGCGAGCCCGATCGCGATGCCCGCGCCGACGGCGGCGTACGACCGAACGTCGAAGATGTTGGAGCCGGCCCCCTCGCCCTGCGCGAACGCAGCGAGCGGAACGAAAAGAGTGGCGGCGAACGTGAACGCCGCGAGGGCGAGCTTCTTCGGGGTCGACATCGTCACTGGCTCCTTGTGCTTTCGGAAAAGTGGATCGGAGGGCGAAGCGGGTACGGGCGGCCCCTAATAGTCTTTTTTCGTTTGCGCCGCCAGCGTCGAGTCAATGCGAGCAAATCGTGCGCGAGGGGGCTCACACGGCGGGGCTGGCGAGTTCGCCGGGATGCGCGCCGTGGCCCTTGGCGGTCCCTTCGGCGTCGTGATCGTCGTGGTCGGTCGCGAGCGTGATGTAGATCGACGTCAGGATGCAGAAGACGAGCACCTGGACGATGCACACGAGCGTGCTCAGGATGAGGACGGGGACGGGGAGAAACAGCGTTACCATGCCGAGCGCAATCGTCACCAGCAGGTGATCGACGGCCATGTTGAGCATGAGGCGGATGCTCAACGTGAGCGGCCGGATGAGCAGCGAGAAGGTCTCGACGACGAAGAGGAGAAGGTTGATGGGCACGAGCGGCCAGCCCATCCACGGGCCGAACAGGTGCTTCACGTAGGCGACCCCGGTCTCCTTGATGCCGTAGTAGTTGAACATCACGAAGACGATGGCCGCGCACCCGAGCGTGACGTTCCAGTTCGACGTCGGCGGCGTGAACCCGGGGATGATGCCGAGGAAATTGCTGAACACGATGAAGACGGACAGCGAGCCGACGAGCGGGAAGTACCGCTTCGCGCGCTTCGGCCCCATCATGTCCTTCATCAGGCCGTACCAGTAGCCGACCCACACCTCGAAGAACGTCCGAAGGGTGAGGGTCGCGTCAGGAATGACGACCCTGTCCTTGCCGCCTTTGCCCGCGGCGACGAGCGCCGGGTGGACCAGCAGCGTCAGGACGACGATGAGCAACATCACGGCGAAGCTGGCCGCGAGCGGCTCGATTCCGTGCGCGTTCACGGGTTGATGCCCGAGGAAGCTCTTGCCGAAGGCACTCGCGTTCTGCCCGAGGGCCGGGAACAGCGCGAGGAGGTAGCTGAGGAAGGACGTGTGCTCGGGCATGCTACGCGTCGCTTCTATCGCTCACGAGCGAGCCAATGGCAATCCCGATCGGCAGCCCACACAGCCCGACCAGCATCCCCAGGGGCGATACCAGCCCGCCACGCATGAGGAGCCAGGCGACGGCGAGGACGCCGAGCATCTTGACCAGGGCCACCAGCGCCCAGGCGGCGCGGCTCTGAGCCTGCGCCGCGGCCCCAGTCTCGGGCAGCAACGCGACCACGATATGCGCCAGGGCCCAGAGGTTGGCCCCGCAGAGCGCGGCCCCGAGGCCCACCGAGAGCGCGGCGCGCGGGCCGAAGGCGACCGCGGCTCCGAGGGCGAGCGCTGCGCCGGTCGCGCCGACTGAAACGACCGAGGCCTTCAGTCGTTCGTCGAGGCGCCTCGTTCGCGGGGCGCCGGGTGGTGTGCGTGGGCTTTCAACGCCTGGGGCCATGGCCGTCGCCCTCGCCGGGCCCTCCGCTATGGTCCGGATCCGAGCGCGGCGCAATGGAGTCGCCAGCGTCCTCTTTGTGGAGCCAGCTCTCGTCCACCTTCCAGCGACTCGCGGCGGGGTCCCGAGCCTCGGCGCGCTCGATGTCCCGTTGCATGTGAGCGGCCGTGCGCATCAAGTTTCGGAAGGCGACGGCAACCCCGAGGACGAACCCCACGCCCGTTCCCCACCCGCTCGACCCCCAGTAGCGAGCATCCAGCCAATGCCCGAGGCCGCCGAGAATGAGGATCGTGAGGACGAGCTCGATTCCCACGCTGCCGTACCGGCCGATCTCCGCCCACGGCTTCGCCATCGCTTCGGCCTTCATGCCGCGGCGAGGGTCCCGCGTCGAGCGCGACGCGGATGCGCGTGGCGCCCGCGTCGCATAGGATGGAGGAGTGCGCGGCAGCGCGCGACTTGTGGGAGGGACGGATATGGCAGCGAGCCCCAAGACGACCTGGACGTCGGCGCTGGTCGTCCTCGCGTCCAGCTCCGCAGCGGCAGCGCAGGGGCAGCCGCTTCCGCCATTGCCACCGGGCGAGGCTGCGCCTGCATCCGCGCCTCCGCCCGCCCCTCCTCCTCCTCCTCCTCCTCCTCCTCCTCCCGCGCCGCCCGGACCTCCCGGGCCCCCGCCGGCCCCGCCCGTCCTCGTCTACGTGGCCCCCGAGCCCCCGGTCCACGCTCCGCACTTCTCCCTGTGGGTGGGCGGGCGCGCAAGCCTGCTCGCCTACAGCGGTGGGCTTTACGTCAACAACCAGCAGACGGGCTCGATCGAGACGACAGGCAACTTCGTGCGGCCGGGGCTCGGCCTCGAGCTCGACGTGGGTGCGCGCCTCGGCAAGCGCTACGTGCCCTATCTCGCTCTGGAGCTCGGGGTGGCCGGGGCCGGGCATCGCTTCGATTCGTCGACGAGCGCGAGCACGTCATTCTTGGGAGTGGGTTTTCGCTATCTCGCAGGCAACGTCGACGCGGTCGCTTTCGCAAGCGACCTCTCCATCGGCATCCGCAAGTTCCAGGTCGCGAACGCCAGCGGCACCTGGACCGCATCGGGCCTCGAGATCTTCCGCCTCGGCCTGGGCGCCGAGGTCCGCGTGAACAACTACTTCGCCGTGTCTCCGATGATCACGCTGTCCGGTGGAACGCTCACGGACACGAGCGGCAGCATCTCTTTCGCCCCGAATCAGGGCGACGGTCAGACCGGGCCGGGGACGCTCCTCCAGTCAGGCGCCTTCCTGCCCTTCGTGCAGAACCAGAACATCCCCAGCGGGGCTCAGACGACGTACATCGCGATCGTCGTGGGCTGCGGCGGCCACATCGACCTCTTCGGGCATTAGAGCAACCGTCCATTGATTGGCGCGAGAACCTCATCGAGGTTGCTCTAGGGGATGCGTTCTAGCTGTGCGGCGCGGTCATCGAGGACGCGCTCGAGGATCGGGCGGAGGGCGGCGAAGGCGCGGGCGCGGTGGCTCACGCGGTTCTTCTCGTCGGCGTCGAGCTCCGCCATCGTCTTGTCCGCGCCGGCCACGACGAACAGAGGGTCGTAGCCGAAGCCACCGGAACCGCGCGGCACCCGCGTGATCGCTCCCTCGCAGACGCCTTCGACCGTGCGCGGTTCGCCACCTCCGGTGAAGGGGTCGACGAGCGCGAGGGCGCACCGGAAGCGCGCCGGGAATCCCCCTCTCGGGACGTCCGCAGGTTCGCCGAACGCGTCGAGCGCGCTCAACAACGCGGCGTTGTTCTCGGCGTCGGTCGCGCGATCGTGGGCGAAGCGCGCGCTCTTCACGCCGGGGCGTCCGTCGAGCGCGTCCACCTCCAGGCCCGAGTCGTCCGCCAGGGTGAGCGTCATCGTGGCCCGGGCGACCGTTCGCGCTTTTTTCACCGCATTCTCCACGAAGGTCGCGCCGTCCTCCACGATGTTCGGCGACTCGCCGAGAAGCTCGCTGGTAGCGCGGACCTCGAGCGCAAGGCCCGCGAAGAGGGCACGCAATTCCTCGAGCTTTCCCCGGTTGCTCGTGGCGACGACGAGCGTCTCCCTGTAGCGGTCCCCCGGCACGGGCTATCCCGCCAGCCGCGCGAGATCCACGCCGGCGCGTGCGAGAGCGTCGCGCTGCACCTGCGCCAGCTTCGTGATTCCTACGAGGGCAAGGTCGACCATCGCGTCCACCTCTTTGCGTTCGACCGGGGCGCCCTCTGCCGTGCCTTGTATTTCGACGATCTTGCCGCTCGCGGTCGCGACGACGTTCAGATCGACCCGCGCCTTCGAGTCCTCGATGTAGCAAAGGTCCAGCGCCAGCAGCCCGGGGTCGAGGAGCCCGACGCTCGTCGCCGCGACGGGCTCGCGAAGCGCACGCGCGCCGATCTTCGAGAGCGCCAGAGCGAGGGCGACGAAGCCGCCGGTGATCGAAGCCGTGCGCGTGCCACCGTCGGCTTCGAGGACGTCGCAGTCGATGGTGATCGTGCGCGTGCCGAGCTTCTCGAGGTGCACCGCTGCGCGCAAGGCGCGACCGACCAGGCGCTGGATCTCCTGGGAGCGTCCTCCGAGCGCCTTGCCCCGCCCGTCTCGATCCTGACGCCTGGGGTTGGCGCGTGGATGCATCTGGTACTCGGCCGTGAGCCAGCCTTGCCCCTTGCCGTCGAGAAACGGAGGCACCTTGTCGTCCACCGACGCCGTACAGAGGACGATTGTCCCGCCGGCGCGATAGAGAACCGACCCTTCGGACGGTCGGTGAAATCCGACGGTCATCTCGACGGGCCTCAGCGTGTCGGCAGTACGGCCATCAGGTCGGGACATGGGAAGGTGTCTTTAGCGCATCTTGGCTTTCCCGGTTGGGGGAAGGCGGACCGCGCATGCTTCATGGTGACTTGGGTGACAACTTCGAAGGCGCGATGGGGAGCGCGATGCGGAAGCGCGTGCCGCCGCTGACGCGTGATTCGCACATGACGCTGCCGCCGTGCGCTTCGACGATGTGGCGCGTGATCGCCAGGCCCAGGCCGGTCCCCTCTCCCTTGGTCGAGAAGAACGGATCGAAGACGCGCGAACGGATCTCCGCGGGAACGCCGACTCCCTGATCGTCGACGTTCACTACGACGCTCATCCCTTCAGCGGAGACGCTTACCTCGATGGGGCCGCCGCCGGGCATGGCCTCGCGCGCGTTCCGCAGGAGGTTCAGGAGCGCCTGGCGGAGCTGCGCCTCGTCGAAGAAGGCGGGCGGCAAGCTCGCCGCCACACGCAGCGCCACCGTGCACCCGGCGTTCTCGATCTCCGGCGTGGCGAACTCGACGATCTCGCGCACTGCGGACGCGAGGTCCTCTGCCTCCATGCGAGGCTGCGGTAGTCGGGCGACCCGCAAGTATTCCTCGCTCAGGTGCTCGAGGCGCTGCACCTCGCGCTTGATGGCCGCCAGCAGGTTCTTGACCTCGGCGCGTCGGACGCCCTCGTCCTCGGCGAGCTCCTCCTCGAGCATCTCGACGTTGAGCCCCATCGCCGACAGAGGGTTTCGGATTTCGTGGGTCACGTGCGCGGCCATCTTGCCGATCGCCGCGAGCCGCTCGTTCGAGAGAGCCAGGGCCTGGGCGCCCGCGAGACCCGACACCATCGTCTCGAAGGCCGCTTCGAGCTGCCCGATCTCGTCGTCGCTCGGCGCCACGTCCCGCGACGTGAGGTCTCCGCGCGCGACGGCCCGCGAGCGCGACGTCACCCGGGCCAGGGGGGCGAGCAGCCGGCGGACGTGGAGCGAGACGAGAATCCCGACCGCGAGCGTCAGCGCCGCGAGGACGGCGAGCGCCCAGATCGACCGGATCTCGCGGCTTCGAGCGGCGGAGGACAGCTCGTCGATCGACGCGCTCAGGCGGGCGGCCAGGAGGCGCAATCGCCGGTCCGCTTCGTGTTCGACCGCGCCCAAGGACAAGATCGTGCGATTGATGCCGTCGCGATCGCCGCTGGCGATGGCCGCGAAGAGGCGCTCGAAGAGGCCACGGTCCACTTCGAGCAACGACTCGATCGCGTCGAGCTCCGTTCCGAGCTGACGCGCGAGCGCCCGGGTGGCCTCGCTGCCGACGGTCGGCAGCGACTGCCCCAGTGTCGCGCCCGTCTCCGTGAACATCGTGCGCCGCGCTCCTACGAGCGTCTCGAGCAAGACCCGCGTCGAGCCTGGCTCGCGCTCGTCGGGAATGCCATCGACGAGCGTCGAGAGCGTCGTCTGCGCAGCGCGGAGCTGTGCCAGGCGCATCGCGACCGGGACGTAGCCGCGTCCGAGCTCGACGCTGTCGTCGGCGGCGCGTCGCTGCGCCACGATTCCCCAGCCGAGCGTCACCGCGAACGCGACGACGGTCACCGCGAAGGACGCGAGGACGCGCCGGGCGACCGTGGACCTCGGCTTGATGTCGCTCGCGGGCACCTGGAGCTACCCGAGGGAGGGATGGCGTAGGGAGCTCGCGATCCAGGTCACGAGATCGTCGACGGGGATATTCGACGGACGCGCGCGCTTGCGCAGGGCGATCAGACTCGACGCGCATGCCGTCACGACGCGGCCGCCACCGGCGGCTTCGTGGGCCTCGAGCCTCGCATGGGCAATGGCCCTTGCGGTCTCGGGCATCGTGGAAGGAAGCAGCCCACCTGCGCCGGAGCACATGCCGTACTCCCGGCGCTCGTCGAGCTCGTCGGGTGCCCTTCCGAGCGCCCGGGCGAGGATCGCCCGAGGAGCCTCGTAGATGCCGAGGCCCCGACCGAGCTGACAGGGGTCGTGCCAGCGGACCGGCTCGCCGGTGTCACGGGCGACGGGCGAGAGCTCCGACAGCATGCGCGCGGCCACTTCCACGAGGAGCTCGACACGCGTCGGCACGTCGACGCCTGCTTCGGGGAAGCGCTGCCTCAGCGCGAGGGCGCACCCCGCGTCGACGACGATGACGCGCGCGAATCGCCCGAGAGAGGTCGCCGTCTGGCGCGCGTGGCGGGCGAAGGCGGGGGCGTCCCCCGCGAGCCGGAGTGGAAGACCGCAGCAGCCTTCCACGACCGCCACCGGCCCCCCGGAGATCTTCGTGGCCGCTTCCACCGCATCCCGCGCCTCACGAGGAGCCCGACGCAGGTACCCACATCCCACGAGCAGAGCCGTCGCGGCGCGGGCGTCGCACCGCTCGCGCGCCGCGAGGTCGCGGGCGGCCGCGCGCGTCTCCGCATCGTGGCGCGTGAACCCCGCGAGCGCCCGCGTCGCGCCTCCCGGCGCCGCGCCCGCCCGCACGAGGGCGTCGCGTGCGTCGAGGAGCACGTCGGTCACCGGGTTTCGATGGTCGCACGCCTCACGGCACGCGAAGCATCCCGTGCAAGCCCACGCGGGGGCCGCGTGCGAGTCGTCGGTTGGCGTGTCGCCGTGAGCCGCCATCCAGGCGGCGCTCATCTTCCCCCATGGTGTGATCGTCTCGCGCGGTTCCGCATTGGAAACGGGGCATGCGCTCCGACAGAGCTTGGGGCAGAAGACGCACTTCTCGAGCTCCGCTCGCCGCGGCTCGAGAAGGGGCAGGGCGCGCATCGGGCGAAGCGCTGGCCGCGGCATCGATGGCCGTCAGCGGTACGTGAACACGAGGTCGTGGTCGCAGATGCGGAAGGCGTCGCCCTCCCCAATCTGCTTCCGCGCGATGCGCTGACCGTTGTACTCGACGCCGTTCGTCGAGCCCATGTCCACCATGAAGTAGACGCCGTTCTGGAATTCGATCATCGCGTGCTGTCGCGAGACGTTCGGGTCCTTGAGCGTCAGGTCGCTCGATTGCTTGCCCCGGCCGATGACGTAGCGGTCTTTCGTCACCGCGTGGCGCTCGCCGTTGTACATGAGCGTTAGCGTGCCTCCGTGGGCGGCCGGGGCGGGGAAGCCGTTCGGGGCCGCCTGCGCGGGCCCGCGCGGGAGCGGTGGCGGCATGGTGCGAGGCCCGGGCGCATGCGGCGCGCCACGCGGTGGCGGCATGGAGGCCGGCCCACGAGCGCCGGCGGGCGGAGGCGGCGCGGGTAGCGCGCTCCGAGCGGGAGGGCCGGGTGGCGCCGGCAACGGCGCAGGGCGACCGGGCGGTGCAGGCAATCGACTGGGCGCAGGCAACGCGCCAGGAACGGGAGGCCGGCCGGGGAGCGGGAGGGCCGGCGCAGGAGCGGCCGCCGCAGCAGCCTGAGGTTGAGCCTCGACCCCGCGGCCCGGAGCGGGAAAGGGTGTTCGCGAGCCCGTGCCGGTGTTGCCGTAGCTCCGCTGGCGGGCGTACTGCTTCATCGACTCGTTGATGAGGTAGTCGATGCTGCATTCGAGCTCGCGCGCCATTTGCTCGAACGTCTCCCAGAGGACGTCGCGGCACTGGAACGTGCGGGAGCTCTTCTTGTTCGGATCCGCGCTCATCGCGATTGGCGTCAGTAGCGAGGGGGGGCGACCCTCGGTCCTTTAGGCTAACGCCCCTCGAGTGCTTTGCACAGTATGCTCCGGCGTCACTGGAGCGAGGGCTCGATGCACCATTTGACGAACTCGCCCACGGTCGTCACGGTCTTCGTCTCCGTCTCCTTGGATCCGGGGCCCTTGGGGACGTCGCACGTCCAGTTGCACTGGTCGGCCGGGTCGCACTTGGGGATGGGCGACTTGTCGGATTCGAGCGGCGTCAGGGCCGAGGCCTCGGACTTCTTCGCCGTGTAGTACGAACCCGCGGCCGTCAGCTTCGCGCCCAGCTCCTTCGACTCCAGGAATCCGTTCAGGACCGCGCGAGGCTTGGGGCCGCCCTGCGGGTCCATCGCCATGATCCTGCCGCCGGTGGAGATTGGTTCGCTGAGCCCGATCTTGGTCTGAGCCGTTTGCGGCAGGTGGTGCATGAAATCGGGCAAATCCTTGGTCGTTATCATCTTCAGGATCATGCCCTCGGCATCCATCCGGACCTGCCACTTCCTGTCGAAGAGCGAGTACAGCCTCGGCAGGATCATCTCCTTGGGAAGTTCGCCCAGGCGAGCCATCGCGACGCCGCGGACCTTGTCCGGGTTTGTGTCGTCCTTGAGGATGTCGAAGATGAGGTTGACGTCGTTCGGCACGTTCTTGTCGACGCGGTTCTCGATCGCCGCGAGTGCGTCCACCCGCATCTTCTCGCTCTTGGTCTTGTCGTGCGCGAAGGCGATGCAATAGTCGACCGCCGGCCGACCGCCGATGCGCTTCAGCTGGGTGAAGACCTTCTCGAGTTCCTGTTCCTGGTAGAGCGTTAGCTGCTGGGCGACCTGCTGCGGAGTAGCGGTCGTGTGCTGAACCCTGTTCGCCTCGAGCACCGCGGCGCGCTGCTTGTCGAGCCAGTCCTGTGAGTCGATTCGTTTGCCGAGGACGACGACGGCGTCGGCCGCACGCTTCTTCGTGTCGTCGTCCCCGATGTCCGCGACCATCGCGCACGCTCTGTCGACTTTCGTCGAGTTTTCCGTGATGTAGCCCGGCAGGGACTTCACGCTCGACGCGCCGACGAATCGCATGATTTGCTCTACGCCGAACTGCTGCGAGCTGTTGTCGATACGGGACTCGAAGTCGGTCTGTACCCATTGCGCCAGAGCCAAGATGAGCTCGTTCTTGGCCTTCTCGTCGGTCGCGAGAGGGGGCTCGTGGGAAAGGAGAGCAAAGGCCGCATCCTTGTAGGGGACGCTCGGGTCGGGCGTGATGACGCCGCCCTCCGCCGGCTTGGGCGGCGGCGGCTTGAGCATCTCCTCGACGAGCTTGGGCGTCATCCCGTCGACGACGGTGCGGCGAGCCTCCTCGGTGAGGACGCCGAGGGCTCCCTGCACCTTTCCCTGGGACGTATCGAATCCCATGGCGAGAAACTCCAGGCCAACGCGCTTGCCGTTGCGCGGGCGCATGCGCACGAGCGACAGAGCGGCTTCTTCGCGCAGCGGCCACGAGTACTTGTCGTGCGTGACGATGGCGTAGAGCTTCTCGGGGCCGCCTTCGGTCGTCTCCCAGCGGTGAACGTCGGACTCGCTCACGGCGCACCCCGCCGTCGCCCCGATTGCCGCCAACGCACCTGCCAGCAGCACGAGGGAACAGAGCCGGGGTCCCCACGCCAATCCCGCTTCTACGAGCCCGTGTCGCATCGTGGTCTTCGTCTCCTCCGTTGCTGCAGGGGTTCCGATGGTACGCCGGACTCTAGGTCGATCGGAACAGTTTCGGGAAGTTGACCCCATTCCCCTCGGCGGCGTAGCGTTTCGTGTGGGACAACGTAGGGAATGACTCTCCCGGGCACTTTCGCAGGCGTACGGCCGACTCCTGCACGTGGAGCCGGCGACGGAGGGCCAACTTTGCCCGTCAATACCCGGATGCCGACCGTACTCGGCCGTGGGGCTGGAGCCTACGGGCGAACCCCCGAGGTCCTCGCGCTGGTGCTGTGGACGCTGTCGCTGTTCGTCGCGATGGCGCTGGCCTCGTACCGCGGGGATCCCACTGCCGCCGCGCTGTCCACCCCGACGCCGCCGGGTCCGGACTGGGTTGGTCCGGTCGGGGCGCTGTGCGCTCGCGGGCTCGTGTCCCTCCTCGGAATCGTCGCCTGGGGACTCCCCCTCGAACTCGTCCTCCTCGGGATCCCCCTCGTGCGCGGAAAGGAGAGCCCGGCCACGCCCGGACGATTCGCGGGCAACTTGCTCATCGCCGTCGTGACGGCGGCGCTCGTGCAAGTGGGAAGCCCGGGTCGAACCGCGTTCGGCGCGCATCCCGCGAGCGGCCTCGTCGGCGAGCTCTTTGGCGAAGTCGCGCGTTCGCTCTTCTCGACCGCCGGATCCTTCCTCGTTGGATTCGCATGCCTCGGTCTCATCCTCATCGGGCGCGCCGCTTTCTCCTTCATCGCACTGGCGCGGCTCAGCGCACGCGCGGCGGCCGCGACCGCGGCCTGGACGGCGGGCGCGACGCGGGCGCTGAGGGACGCCTGGCGGCAGGCGAGAGCCCTCGAGCGTGAGCGGGAAGACATCCTTCGCATCGCGAGTGAGCCGCACATCGACACGTCCACCAAGGACCACGCCATCGTCGCGGCGCTGCCCCTCGATTTCGACGAAGGCATTGCAGATTCGCTGGCTGAGGACCACGTGGTCGTCTCCGAGCGGGCGATCGCGAAGGCAGGTCCCGCGCCGGCGTTCGCCCCGGTGCCGACGCCTTCGGTGGGGTTTTCGCCCGCGCCCGCGCCCCCGTCCGCGCCCGTTCCCGCGTCGTCGCCGTCGCCCGCGTTCGCGGTTGCGTCGGCGTCCGAGCCTGACGACGCCCTCTCCATCAAGCGCAAACGCCCCCGCAAGTCCCCTACGATCGTCGACACCTCTGCCGCGCTCGGTAAGGAGAAACCGACGCTCCGCGACGAGCCGGCGTCCGCCGCGTTCGAACTGCCCAGCATCGACTTTCTCATCGCGGAGAAGGTCGAACCGACCCTTTCCGTCGACCGTGACAAGCTCCTGGCCAACGCGCAGAAGCTCGTCGAGACCCTCGAGCACTACGGGGTCGAGGGCAAGGTCGAGGACATCTTGCCGGGCCCCACGGTGACGACCTACGAGGTTTCGCCTGCGGCGGGAACCAAGGTGTCCAAGGTGGCCGGCCTGGCCGACGACCTCGCGCTCGCTCTCGCGCGCAAGGTACGCATCGTTGCGCCGATCCCGGGCAAGAACCGGATCGGCTTCGAGCTCCCGAACGACAAGCGCGTGAAGGTCCTCCTGCGCGATCTCATCGAAGATCGCCGGTTCCAGTCGCTCGACGTCCCGCTTCCGGTGGTGCTCGGACGCGACATCCTCGGCAACCCCGTCTACGCCGACCTCGCGAGCATGCCGCACGTGATCGTCGCCGGAGCGACCGGCGCAGGCAAGAGCGTAGGTCTGAACGTGATGCTCCTGTCGCTTCTCTACCGGCGATCTCCGGACGAGCTTCGCCTCCTAATGGTGGACCCGAAGGTCGTGGAGCTCGCGCCGTTCGATCGCATCCCGCACATGCTCCTTCCCGTCGTCACGGATATGAAGCAGGCAGCGACCGCGCTGAAGTGGGCGGTCGACGAGATGGAGCGCCGCTACCAGCTCTTCGCCGACGCGGGGACAAAGAACATCGCGACCTTCAACGGATGGGTCGAGCGCGTGCGGCGCGGAGAGGCCAAAAACCCGAACTCGCGGGTCGTCCGGGCCAAGGACCACAACGGATTTTCCGACGAGATCCCCGCCGCCAAGGGAAGCGACGAGGGCGAGGTGCCCCTGCCCGAGAAGCTGCCGTGGATCGTCATCGTCGTCGACGAGTTTGCCGATCTGATGATGCAACAAGGCAAGGAGGTGGAGGCCGCGATCGCCCGCATCGCGCAGAAGGCGCGCGCGGCCGGAATGCACGTCATCCTCGCGACCCAGCGCCCGAGCACCGACGTCATCACCGGCACGATCAAGGCGAACTTCCCCACGCGCATTGCGTACCGCGTCGCACAGAAAGTGGACTCCCGCACGATCCTCGACGAGCAGGGTGCCGAGCACTTGCTCGGCATGGGCGACCTGCTCATCAAGCTGAACGGGACAGGCGAGATGAAGCGCGTGCAGTGCCCCTGGGTCAGCGAGGAAGAGGTGCAGCGCGTGACCGACTACCTGCGCACTCTGGGCGAGCCGGTCTACGACGACAACATCCTGCGGCCGCGCGACGACGAAGAGGCCGCGGAGGAGGGCGACGCTGAGCAGGACCCCCTCTATGACGACGCTGTCCGTCTCGTCGCCGAAACCCGCCGGTGCTCGACCTCGTGGCTTCAGCGCAAGCTGATGCTCGGCTACAATCGCGCCGCGCGGATCGTCGAGATGATGGAACGGCGAGGGCTGGTCGGGCCGTCGAACGGCGCCAAGGACCGCGAGGTCCTGGTCGACCCCATCTGAGCCAACTCGCTTCAGGAGTTGTCGTCAAAGGTGCCGCCCCCTATGGCAAACTCGACGAAAGCCGAAGGCACGCTATGCTGCGCTTCGCACGTGTCCCGGACCGTAGAAAAAGGTACGGGCGCCTCGCACTGGGAGGCGGCCGCAGAGAGGGCTGATGATGGACGCGAACTGGCCGGGGAGCCTCTTGCGTCCGAGTCGTCCTCCGTGCGGCTGATGGGTGCTGGCTCGTCTCGCGAGCCAATCGTTTTGCCGCCGGGAGGATGTGGAGTGGCTGACGAGATCGAGCGCACGCGCCTCATTACGGACATCTCGCGCCTGATCCAGGAGTCCGCGGTCCCCGAAGGAGCTCGGCTGGCGGGGCTGACGCTCATCGGCTGGCTCGCGAGGCGAAGGACGGACGAGGTCCCGCACGCGATTGGCATCGACGAGGCGCGCGAATCCGAGCGCCGGATCAGGGCTGCCCGTCCCAAGATGCGGTAAAGCGCCGGCGTGAGGCGTGTGGCCGTCGTCGCCGTCGCGGTCATCGCGGCGATGGTCACGTTCAAGCTGGTGAGGTGGCGGATGTGTCTCCGCCGACCCGCGACCCTTCCGATCGCCGTCGCTCGTCAAGACCCACCCGCGGGCTCGGTCGAAGGACTGGGAACCGGGCCGCCTTCGGCGCCCGCAGAGGGGCCCCAAGGCATTCGCATGATCCACGGTGACCGCCGTCACACCCACAGGGCACCGGGACGCGCACCGAGCTCCTTGCCCAGGGTCTCATGGTCTCGCGACGTCGGCGGTCCCGTCGAAGCGCAAGTCACGACGTCTGCCGACGAGCAGACGCTCTACGTCGCGTCCCTCGGCGGCAAGCTCAGCGCACTCGCGCGTGCGGACGGCATCCCTCGCTGGGAGCTCGATCTCGGCGAGCGGATCTATGCGACGCCGTGCGTGGCTGTTGACGGGACGATCTTCGTGGGGACCGACGCCCGAAAGCTCGCCCTGGTGTCGTCCGAGGGCAGGGTCAAGTGGACGCTGCAAACCGACGGCGACGCGGACACCGGCGCGGTCCTCGCGGAGGACGGGTCCGTCGTCTTTGCCGCGGGTCGAATGGTCTACGCGGTGACGCCGCTCGGTTACGTGAAGTGGCGGTTCGCGGCCAAGCGCAAGGTCTTCACAGCCCCCGCGATCGGAGACCACGGGCGCATCTTCTTCGGGTCCCAGGACCACCACGCGTACGCGCTCGATGCCGATGGTCGTCTCGCATGGAGCGTCGATCTCGGAGCCGATGTCGATGGGGCGCCGGCGGTGGGCGACGACGGCTCGGTGTTCGTCGGCACGGATGGCGACGAGGTCGTTCGCATCGACCCCGACGACGGTCGCATCGTGTGGCGCTCGAAGGTCGGGGGCTACGTGAGGGGGACGCTCTCGGTCGCGCGCAACGGCGACGTCCTCGCGGGGGTCTATGGACCTTCCCCGCGTGCCGTGCGCTTGCGAGCGAGGGAGGGAAGTCTCGCGAGCGAGTTTCGGATCCAGGGCACGGGCGCTCTCGAGTTCGGGGTTCACGGCGGCTGCCTCGAGGACGGCGCGGGGGCTCTTCTCTTCGGCGCCCAGGACGACGAGGTCTATTCGATTGATGCCAGCGGCAAGTTGTTGTGGCGCTTCACGGCCGAGGGCGACGTCGACGCCCCCATCACCCTCCTCGCCGACGGCAGCGTGGTCGTGGCTTCTGACGACGGCCGGGTCAGGCTGCTGGTCGCCGGTCCGTCGTGACAGCTGCGGACGTCCGCCTCGAGTGATACCAATACGCTCCCGATGATCGGCATCCCGCTGACGCTCGAGACCGACGCGGAGGACGTCGCGTGGGCGCTGCAGACCGCAGACGCGCTGTGGAAGCGCAGCGAACGAGTCGACGCGATCGTGTGGCTTCGCCGTGCCGCGCAGGCTGCGGGTGACGCGGAGGATGACGACCGCGCGCTCGCGCTCGCGCGCGCCGCTGCCGAGCTTGCCGAGTGGATTGCGCAGAACGCTTCCGAGGAGGCTCCGCACTCGCTCCCACCCGCACCGGAGGCAGCGACGGCGGGCGAGGCAGTGGACAACTTCCTGCGACATGTCGACGGCATCGAGGGCGAGCTGCACGTCGAGCTCGGCGCCCCGGAGACGGTCCCGCCTGCCGTACCTTCGCCCGCACGCGAGCCGTCGTCGCCTCCGGAGCGGGTCCCGTCCGCTGCGGAGGTCCACGCCGGAATGCTCGATCCCTGGGCAGACGCATCGGCGTCCAGGCGCCTGCCCGCGGTCCACGAAGCGCCGGCTCCTCCGCCTTTGGCCGCGCAGGGGAGCTTCGAGACGGACGAAGTAGTGACCAGCGCGCCGCCCGTCCCGCGGGCAGGTCCACCTCCCCTTCCTGGCCCGCCGCCGCTGCCGCCCCCCCTCCCCGGGCCCCCGCCCCTGCCGCAGCCGCCGCCGCGTGTGCCCGCGCCTGCGCCTGCGCCCGCGCCCGCGCCCGCGTTTCGCTCCGACCCCACCCCACTCCAGTGGCCTCGCACGCCCTCGCGCCCGCCCTCCGCGATCCCCAAGCGCGGAGTCGACCTGTCAGGAGTCGATGCCCTCAGCGATCTTCCTGACGACGCACGCGACGCCTTCGCGAGCGGCGCTGTGGTGCAGGAGCTCGCGCGCGACGAGGAGGTATCCGGCTTCGCTCTCGCCCTCGTGATCGACGGCACCGTCGATCTGGCGGCAACCATCGTCGACTCGTCCGCCCTGAAGCTCGAGGCGGGGGCCGTTCTTCGGTCTCGTGGCACCATCGAACAGGCGGCACCGATGCGCCTCGTAGCGATCTCGGAACGCGCGACCGTGGCGACCTGGGACGAGCGTGCGGTCAACGAGGCGTTCCGGACGTGCCCCTGGGTCGAGGACGAGCTGCGGGAAGCCGGTGACAGGCTTCAGGCGCTCATAGGAGCGACGATGGGGCCTCTCGGCGACCGACTCGATCCGACTCTGAGGGCCGAGGTGACGAGCAGGCTCGCCGTGCGCGCACTCGCGGAGCACGAGGTCTTCGCGCATCGGGGCACCCCTATCCCCGGTCTCCTCGTCGTCGGCGCCGGGGAGCTCGAGCTCGTGGGCGAAGACGGCACGCCGAATGGCACCGTCTTACGCGCCGGCGATTTTCTCTTTCCCAACGAGGTGCTCGGCGCGGCGCCGGCCCCCGCAACGGTGCGCGCCTCCACCGGCGGCGCACTCATATTGCTCGCAGAGCGCAAGCTCGCTCAGGAGCTCCTCGTGACCTGCCCGCCGCTGCTCGAGATATTCGCCGGCGTCTGACGGCTCAAGGGCCGGCCTTCAGTGGGTCGGTCCGAGCGCAGCCGCGCGGTCTTCGGGCTGCGCGAGCTCCCACCGGAGCTCCTCGTTGCCCTCGGCGCCGGCGAATCGCACTCCGAACCACTGCGCGTTCTCCGCGATCGTCGGTCGTCCGTCGCCCGAGAAGCGCGGGAACCGGATACGGAAAGCGCGCCGCCAGACGGTCGTATAGGGAAAATAGCGGCGCTCCAGAGGACCGGGCTTCACGATGGACTCGATCTTCGAGGGCGCCGTCTCGTTTCCCTGGTCGTCGATCAACCTGACGATCCACGCGCTCGTCGGGCGGCTCAGGTCCGTCCAGCGCCAGTTGGTTCCGTAGAGCGCGACGTAAAACTCGTGGTCGTCCTCGGTCTCGCGCAGAGTGCGCTCGAGGATGTTGCGACGCTGCTCGACCGTGAGTCTGTAATCCGCGGCGTAACGCACCACGTAGGCCCATCGAAAGTCCCACGACTCGAACGTCGCCGTTACGGTCAGCTTGTCGTCGAGCTCCGAGAGCTGAATCAGGCTCTGCTCGCGTGTCCACCTCTTCAGGATGAAGGGGTAGTCGCTCGCAACGTACTCGCGCGGTCCAGTTGCCAGGGAGACTTTGGCCTCGGCGCACGAGCACAGAGCGAGCGCGGCGAGAGGCGCCAAGCGGCAAGCGACGGGCCACGGACGCACGGCGCCGGCAAGGGTAGCGCATATTCGGGCCCGCTCGCAGTGCGAGAGCGGGCCGCTAGATTCCGCGCGCCGCTCTCCATGCAGAGTCGAAGTAGGTCGACAGATAGTTGCGTCCAGTGTCCGGCATGATGGTCACTATCCGCTTTCCTGGACCGAGCTCGAGTCCCACGCGTAGTGCCGCGCAGACAGCGACGCCCGCCGATCCTCCCACCAAGATCGCCTCTTCGCGCGCCAGCCGCAGAGTCATCGCCACCGCGTCGCGGTCACGTACCATGACGATCTCGTCCGGTTTTGCATCGGGCTGCACGCAGTCGCCCAGATCCTCGATGATGCCTTCGACGAGCGTCGCCCCGTGCTCGCCTGCGCATGCGCTCGGCTCTGGCATGGCGCCCACGACGCGAACGTTCGGCAGCTTCTCGCGCAGAAACCGGGCGGTGCCGCCGAGGGTGCCGCCGCTGCCGACGCACGCGACGAAGGCGTCGAGGCGCTCTTCGCAGTCGCGGAGAATCTCGGGACCCGTCGTGCAGTAGTGAGCGTTCGGATTCGCGGGATTCTCGAACTGATCCGGACTGTACGCGCCAAGCTCCTGGGCGAGCGCCTGGGCGCGCCCGATGTACCCGTCGGGGTGGTCGGGCGCGACGTCCGTCCGTGCATGGACGACTTCCGCTCCGAACGCGCGAAGCACGGATTGCTTGTCGCGGGACGTATTGGCCGGCATGACGATGATGCACCGATAGCCTCGCACCGCGCACACGATCGCCAGGCCGATGCCGGTATTGCCGGCGCTCGCTTCCACGACCGTCGCGCCCGGCTTCACACGGCCACTCATCTCGGCTTCCGCGACCATCGCGAGGGCGGCGCGGTCCTTGATGCTTCCTCCCGGCGCGTAGAACTCGAGCTTCGCGAGAACCTCTGCGCAACCGTCCGGGACCACGCGCCTCAGTCGCACGAGGGGGGTGCGGCCGATGGCGCTGAGCACGTCGTCGTGGATCACGGGGTACCTTGAAGACTACATCGCCGGAGCCATATCGCGGCTCCAAGGCTGACGACGTGTGCTTTGACACACATCGCGGCACGTCCGACGAGATGCGTAAGTGCGTAGGCATGGCGCCGCGGTCATGCTTCGCGCCTCAAGCGCCAACCGCGTTTCGACGGCCTGGTTATCGAGTTCCGCGTGCGCATCCGGCCGGACAAACGGGGCATAGATCCGTTTCGCCTCGAGCACGTCGGACCCATTGCAGGGAAGCGGTGGCATGACCGCTGCAGTTCCCACCGCCGAGCGGCGTGTACGAGCCCCACCTCCGAAGAATCCGAGAATCGAGAAGATTCCAGTGATCGACAAGATTGGCTTTCTCGCACGTTTCTGGGAGCTGAAGGCGCGTCACGCGACGATGGGCCAACCCCTTTCTGCGGCCGAGCAGATCGAGCTTCTGTCGCTCATGCAGCTCGTCACGGGCGACTTCAAGATGCCCGAGCCTGGGCCTTGCGCGAGGCCGCCGGATGCCTTGCCGGCGCAGCTCATCGGCGAAGGAACGATCCTGCCCGTCGAGATTCGCTACACGTCGGCCGCGGCGCTGCTCGTCGCCAGCGTCAAGCCGATGACCCGGCGTGAGAGGGCGATTGTCCGTATGTCCGACGCAATCACCGGAGTCGAGTTCGCCCTCCCATGTTCGGTCGCCTGGGTCTACGACGCGGGTCCTTGCATCATGGCGCTCGTCGTCGATGGGATCCCCACGCGCACGGAGATTAGCGAGCTTCCGGGGCGCCGAGTCGCCAATACTCTGTCGATGGGCCGTCAGGCGCGACTCGTCGGGTAGACGTCTGTACCGAGGGGCGGGGCTCTGGCATAGTCCGTGGCCCGCATGCCTCTAGACATCCAAGTCCGCAACGCGCAGCTCCTCGATCTCGATACTGACGTTCTCGTCATTGGGGTCGTGCGCGTCCCGCGCACGTCCGGTGGAAGCGGCAAGGTTTTTCCTCTGCCGCCTTCGTTGAAGGCGGTGGACGACGCCCTTGGCGGTGCTCTGACGAAGCTCGTGGCCAAGGAAGACTTCACGGGCAAGCGAGATCAATCAGTGTCGCTCGGGTCGCTCGGGCGCATCAAGGTCGACAAGATCGTGGTTCTTGGCCTCGGCGATCGTCGCTCGGTCGGTGCTCCCGAGATTCGCACGTTCGCGGCCAGGGCGGCCCGCTGTGCGGGCACGGAGAAGGGACGATCGCTCGCGCTCGCGCTCCCGCCCGGCGTGGAGGGCGAGCTACGCGCGGTCGCCGAGGGGCTCGAGCTCGGCGCCTACCATTTCACCAAATACCTGACGGGTGATCGCAAGCCGAAGACGGAGCTTGCCGCGGTTACCGTCGTCTGCGCCGGAAAGCTCAAGCCCACGTCGAAGGCGGCGATTGCCATCGGCCAGAAGGTCGGCCAGGCCGTCAATCTGTCGCGCGACCTGAGCAACGAGCCGGGCAACGTCATCTACCCCGAGACCTTCGCGGCAGCCGCCGAAAAGGTCGCGAAGGACAACGGCCTGAAGATCCAGGTCTTCGACTTCCGCGAGATACGCCGTCGCGGGATGAAGCTCATCGACGCCGTCGGCCGCGGTAGTGCGCGCGATCCCCGATTCGTGCACATCGCCTGGACGCCCAAGGGGGCCAAGAAAAAACTGGTTTTCGTCGGCAAGGGAATCACCTTCGACAGCGGCGGCGTGAGCATCAAGCCGGCCGCGGGCATGGGCGAGATGAAGCACGACATGAGCGGAGCCGCGAACGTCGTCGCGATGATGGCTGCGGTGGCGGCGCTGAAGCCCAAGGTCGAGGTGCACGCGATCGCGCCGTGCGCGGAGAACATGCCCGACGGCGACGCGTACCGCCCCGGAGACATCTTCGGCTCACTCGACGGCAAGACGGTGGAGATCGTCAACACCGACGCCGAAGGACGCTTGGTACTGGCGGATGCGCTGGCATACGCGCGTGCCCTCTCTCCCGACATCCTGGTCGACAACGCGACACTGACCGGAGCCTGTGTCGTGGCGCTCGGGAATACGTGCTCGGGCTGGTACTCGAACGACGAAGGAGCAGCGCGTGACTTTGCCGCCGCGCTCAAGCGGTCCGGGGAGCTCATGTGGCGGATGCCGCTCCTCGAGGACCTGCGCGACCAGATCAAGAGCGACGTGGCCGACGTGAAGCAGGCCGGAGACCGATACGGTGGATCGATCACGGCGGCTCTCTTTCTTCGGGAGTTCGTCGGTGACGCTCGCTGGATCCATTGCGACATCGCGGGGCCCTCGGCGCTCGATCGCCCGCACGGGTGGACGCAGACCAAGGGTGCCACCGGGCACGCGGTTCTCACGTTCCTCGCCATGATCGAGGGGGCGTCGCGCTGAACACGGCCTTCCAGTCTCTCGAGCGGAAAATCGGTCGGGCGGCGTCCCGGGCGATCTCCGATTTCTCGATGATCGAAGCTGGCGATCGCATCCTCGTCGCCGTGAGCGGTGGCAAAGACAGCTACACGATGCTGCACGTCCTTCGGGCGCTCCAGCGCAAGGCCCCCGTTCGCTTCGAGCTCCGCGTCGTCAACGTCGACCAGGGCCACCCCGGCTATCCCGGCCACTTGCTTCACGAATACATGCAGCGCGAGGGGTACGACTTCACCATGATCGAGGAAGACACCTACTCGATCGTCATGGAGAAAGTTCCGCCCGGGAAGACATACTGCTCGCTTTGCTCGCGCCTCCGCCGAGGCATTCTCTACCGCGTAGCGAAGGAGTTCGGCTGCAACAAGATCGCCCTCGGCCACCATCGGGAAGACGTCCTCCAGACGCTCTTTCTCAATCTGCTCTTCGCGGGACAGCTCGCAGCGATGCCGCCCAAGCTCGTGACCGACGATGGTTCGCTCATCGTCGTCAGGCCGCTCGTCTATTGCGCCGAGGAAGACATCCGCGCCTTCGCCGAGTTCGCGGCGTTCCCAATTCTCCCGTGCGATCTCTGCGGCTCGCAGGACCAGCTCCAGCGCAAGGTAGTTGGGCGAATGCTCGACCAGATCGAGCGGGACCGGCCCGGATCCAAGGCCGTCATGCTGGCGGCGTTGCAGAACGTCCACCCGAGCCATTTGCTCGATCGTCGCTTGTGGGGTGCCCTTGGCTTGCCGGCCGCTCGAGAAGGCGAGGAGGGAGGCTCGTTCCCGAATGAAGTCATTCCAACAGAGCACCTCGTCCGGGGTTGAGCCCGCGCTGCCAGCTGCGCCAGCAAGCCTGGCTCGGCGGCTGTACGAACGGGTGTCGTCCGTGGGGTCGGCGGCTCAGGCGAGCGTCCCGGGCGCGTATGCATGGGCGGCGACGGTCGCTCCGGCTGCCTGGTCCCGCGGCAGCGGAGCTCTGGCGAAGGCGGCGGCCCTTCTCGCCCTGGTCGCCCTCGCCGCGGGTTGGGCCGGCGAGCGAAGGTGGGGAGGTCGGTTTCGGCCGGCCTCGCTCTGGGGCTTCGTCCTCGCCAGCGCGCTCACTTGGTCCGTGGCGCCGATGGGGCTCGCTCCGCTCCGCATCGACGCCGCGCATGGTCTCGCCGGTATGCTCGGGTGGGCCCTCTTTGCTCTCGCCCTGGCCGCGCCGTCCCTGGACGGGAGGAGCCAGTCCGAGCTCGTCGTCGACGCCGAGCCGCTCGTGCCGCGGCGTCGACTGGCGCGCGGAGACGCCCCGTATCTCGTGGGGGCAGCGGCAATCGCCGCGTCGATGCAGCTCGTCGGCTGGCGAGTCGCCGTCGCCGAGAGGGCCTTGCTTGTTCGGTTCGTGGCGCTGGCCGCGGGCCTCGCGGTGATCGACGCCGCCTCCACAATCGCCCTCGCGCGGCATGCGCGGCGCGTTACGCGGGCCCCCCGCATCCGGCTTCGCGCGGCGATGGCAGCCGTCGTGCTCCTGGGGATACTCGCTTTGACCGGTCTCCTGTTCGTGCTTCGGGGCTGATATTCTCCGCCTCATGATCCAGCTCCCCGACGCGCTGGCGATCTCGCTCGTCGTCGGTGCGGCCGCCGCCTTCGTCCTCGGCGAGATGGCGCTCGCAGACGCCGAGGATCTTCGTGCCATCTACTGGCTGGCCGTGGGAGCCGTATGCGTCACGGCGGCCGTACAGATGGGCCGCTCCGGAGCGAGGACGTGACACGGCGTATGGCTACGCTCGCGGCCGCGGGTGCGGCGGTCGTCGCTTGCGGGCACGCTCCTTCACCGACGACTCGGTCCCTGGGGCACGGCGAAGTGGCGAACGTGGGCATGTTGCCAATCAGCGCGTCCCTTGTCGCCGACGTCGCGCGGGCATCGGGGGTCTCGGCCCGTGTCGCGGTCGACAGGCTCATCGATGATGCGTTGGCCGCTCAAGGGGCGCGCGCTCAAGGGATAGATCGTGCGGACTCCATCGCTTGGCCCATCGCCGCGACGATCGCGCGCCGTGTCCCGGCAAGACTCACGGAGCAAGCCGAGTCCGCGGGCCCTCCAACGGATGACGAGCTCGCCACACTGACGGTGGCTCATGCGCTCGTGATGCGCACTCCCGGCGTGACCGAAGAGCGAGCTCGCGAGGTGGCGGACGCGATACGGCAGGCCGTGTCCGGCGCCCACACGGCAGACGAGTTCGAAGCAATCGCGAACGCCGTCCCGCATGCGGGCACGCAACTCGTGGTCGAACGTCTCCGTGGTATCGGCGCCGAGGGACGAGCAGCCAGCGGCGCCGAGTACGACCCGACGTTCGTGGCAGCCGCCTTCGCTCTTCGGCAGCCGGGTCAGATGAGCTGGGTCGTTCAGACAGCGTTCGGCTGGCACACGCTCTACCTCGTAGAGAGGACTCCGGCCGACCAAACATCCATCGAAGAGCGTCGCCTGAGCCTTGCGCCGGCGGTCGTTCAGATGCGCGTCCGCATACATACGGGCGCCATCCTCCACGGTCGAAGACAGGGCTCGTCGATCGACGTGTCCGAGGCCGCCGACGCCCTCATGGCAGGAGCGACGAACGCGCCATGAGCCCCGCGCCGGGGAGGACCGATCGTCCAGGCGCGACGGCGGTTTCGCGAGACCAGGGGGAGAGTGCCTTTTCCCCCATTCTGATCGATCTGGTCGCCCGGATGCCTGGTGCTCGTGCCGCCGCCCTCGTCGACGTCGAGGGTGAGACCGTGGATTATGCGGGCACCTCCACCCCCTATGAGGTGCGTCTCGCCGCCGCCCACTGGCGGATCGTCCTCCAGCGCATCCAGGAGCAGTCTGCGCTGAGTGGAACGCGGACGCTCGCCGTCCGTGCCGCCCGGAGGAGTTTCGTCCTCTACGCGCTCCCTCAGAAGTATGCCCTCGTCCTAGTCCTGTCCTGCGGTGCAGGCCTGGCGTCCTGGAGGCGAGCTCTCCCAGCCTGCGCCCGTCGTCTGGCGGTAGAGGCCGGCTGGCCCCAGCCCGATTGGGCCTCGTGGTACCCCGTGGAAGTGGTGTGTGACGAGCGTCGCCGCCCAACTTCGTTCCAGGTGGGTGACGCGGTCGCGCCTCTCGAGATCCTTGGCGCGCTCGCGGGTGGGTTGTTCCGCGACGAACGCGGCTGGCGAGTTCGCTGCGACCGCGAGGAAGTCACGCTCGTGCGCGAGCCGGGTGGCTTTTGGTACTCGGACGAGCCTCTCCTGGGAGCCTCCAGAGAAAGTCGTTGACAGGAAGGACGGGCTGACTACTCTGCGCCGCCCACACGCCAGCTGGTGGGGTTCCTCCGGCGCGATCGTGGCTCGGGCGCGGCCAAGGCCTCGCCAAGGGCAGCAGTTCGAACTGCCCGTACTTACTCGACCTCCTGTGGGCAGCCTGTGGAAAGGCGCGCTTGCCGGCATCCCGCGCTCGCTTGGGCGGGGGCTACCAAGTCGCTTGACCATCGACCTGCCCGCGACTAGTGTCTCTGCCCCTTCCTTGAAAGTCGGAGCTTCGGCTCCCCTCGGTCCTTGAAAACTGAATCGTACGCTCGATAAAGCGTCTCGCGTGCAAGTACGCCTAACGGCGGCTGATGCGCGAGACGACGACGAGTGGGTCCCTGGAGAGCGCGAGGTCCCGCAGGTCATTTGGCCTACGTTTGGACCGAAGTGACTCTCCTTTTTCCAAAGCCAGAGCCCGGGCTCTGTCTGCCTCATTTTCGGGGTAGCGCATCCCGGGGACTCGACAGATTCAACTGGAGAGTTTGATCCTGGCTCAGAACGAACGTTAGCGGCGCGCCTAACACATGCAAGTCGCACGAGAAGGGGCTTCGGCCCTGGTAAAGTGGCGCACGGGTGAGTAACACGTGGGTAATGTTCCCTCAGGCGGGGGATAACCTTCCGAAAGGAAGGCTAATACCGCATAAGACCACGGCCTCGAAAGAGGCTGAGGTCAAAGCAGGCCTCTTCACGAAAGCTT
>Ga0182018_10000406_pt1 | contig 56680 bp, 56 predicted proteins | sample 812P2MmetaG_FD_120490 | JGI IMG/M metagenome (GOLD analysis project Ga0182018, IMG submission 120490) | Permafrost microbial communities from Stordalen Mire, Sweden - 812P2M metaG | ecosystem: Environmental > Terrestrial > Soil > Wetlands > Permafrost | place: Sweden: Stordalen | collected... | reverse complement strand
GACTTCTCCACTGTCACCTCGACCTCGTTACTCCCCAGCTATATTCTGCCACTCGAGTCCATTTTCATGAGCTTTCGCGGGCCGCAGGCCCTGTCCAGGCAGACGGAACGTTTCCTGGTTTTCCCGGATACCTTCGTTGATAAGTAATCACTTAGATTATGGCCGCCTTCGAAAACCCGGAAACGTTCCGTCTGTCCCCAGGTTTATTTATGCAGGCACGGTCAGCAGACTGTCGTTCGGGTAGAAGTGGTCGACGTTTTCGGGCGTAATGATCTGGTGGCTGGTAAATACGGCCGGCGGCACCGCCTTCTTTCCCAGAATGTCCAACGCCAGGCGCAACAGACCGTCGCCGTACTTCTCCGGGAAATACGCCACGGAGGCAATCAGACGGGTGTGCTGGGAGCGCAATTCCGCGCGCGCCTCCGGCTCGGCATTCTGCCCAACGATGGCGCACTCGCTGGCCCGTCCGGCTTCTTGAAACGCCCGCAACGCACCCAGAGCGCTGGGATCGTTGGCCGCACCCACCAAAATCCGCTTCGCCTTGGATTCGCGCAGGTGCTTGCGTACCCGCTCAATAGTGGTCTGGAACTGGCCGTCGCCATCGATCGACACCGTGCGGCACTGCTCCGGAACGCGAATCACCTCGCCAATTCCCGTCAGGATGCCGCGGAGGCGCGCCTTGGGCAGCGACCCGGCGCGGTGCAACTCCACCAGCAGAATCTCCTCCGGTTCCGCGGCCCAATGCCGCTTCGCCCAGCGGCCCAGAAAATGTCCCGCCATCAATCCGGCCTGGTAGTTGTTAGCGCCGAAATAGGTCGCCCCGGGATGCGGGATGTCGATGGCGATGAAGGGAATTCGCGCTTCCATGTACTTCGACGCAATGGCCGGCGCAATCATCTCATCGGTCTGGAATTCGATCACCAGGTCCACGCGCTCCCGAATCAGGTAGTCGGCGGTCCTCAGCGCAATCTTGGGCTGATACCGGTTGTCCACCGTGATCAGTTCCACGTGCTCGCGCTCGGATGCGCGCGTCAGACTGAGACTGACCTCGCGGTCGAACGACGTGTCCTGCCCCTGCGCGGCATACCCCACCCGGTACAACCTGCGGCGGCGGACTTCCGAGGCCAGACGGTAATGGTTTTCGCCCACCTTATCGAGGAAGCCGCATTGGTGCAGCGTGTAGAGCAGCCGGAAACACATGCCCTTATTGAATCCGGTGCGTAATACAACGTCACGCAGCCGTAACACGTCGCCGGCCGACTGGAACGCCTCCAGAATCCGCGAGGCGTGCACCAGCGATTTGACCATGTACCGGCTATGGTTGGAAGTCTTTTCGTGGACTATGTTCAACGACTCCGTTCTATCAGTTTTGAAGCTCAAAACACAAGTCGGGCCTCAAACGCCGCCGGAAGCCGCCGTATCCTGGCAAATCGATGCCGATTCCGCACGTTTCCCGCCTGGCAGGCCCTGGTAGCCTGTTTCGCACTACGAAAAGACGGAATCGCTCGCGGAATCTGCTTGGACGCGTCCATGCCGTGGAACTAGAATACGGAAGCGAATTATGATTCCGAACCCTGCACTTGGCGTGGTCTTTCACTGGTTGGGCGGCTTGGCGTCCGGCAGTTTTTATGTTCCGTATCGCGGTGTCAGGCGATGGTCGTGGGAAACCTACTGGCTGGTCGGCGGTTTCTTCAGTTGGATCATCGCTCCCTGGGTGCTGGGACTGTTGATGACGAAGAACCTGCCCGCGGTGCTCGCCGAGACTCCGGGCTCGACTCTCTTCTGGTGCTACTTCTGGGGGCTGCTCTGGGGCCTGGGCGGGCTGACGTTCGGTTTGACCATGCGCTATCTCGGCATGTCGTTGGGGATGGCGATGGTGTTGGGCTACTGCGCGGCATTTGGGACCCTGATGCCGCCCATCTTCGACGGCGTTTTCGTCAGCAGTGTCCTGGGAACAGTATCCGGCAAAGTGATCCTGTTGGGGGTCGCGGTTTGCCTGGGCGGTATCGGCTTCGCCGGCAAGGCCGGCATGTCCAAGGAAAAGGAGATGTCGGCCGAAGCCAAAACCGCGGTCATTAAGGAATTCAATCTGAAGAAAGGCGTGCTGGTGGCGACGTTTTCGGGCGTCATGAGCGCGTGCTTTTCATACGGACTCCGCGCCGGCGACCCCATCAAAGCGCTCACTCTCAGCCACGGAACCACCACGCTCTGGCAGGGACTCCCGGTGCTGGTGGTGGTGCTGCTGGGCGGCTTCACGACGAACTTCATCTGGTGCGTGATCCTGAACGTTCGCAACAAGACCGGCCATCAGTACATCAGTTCGACCGAGCGGACCCCTGAAGCCGTCGGGGTTCCCATGCTTGCCAACTACCTGTTCAGCGCTCTGGCCGGCGTCACCTGGTATTTCCAGTTCTTCTTCTACACCATGGGCGAGACCCAGATGGGGAAGTATAAATTTTCAAGCTGGACCTTGCACATGGCCAGCATCATCATCTTCAGCAGCCTATGGGGCATCGGCCTGCACGAATGGAGAGGCGCCAGCGCCCGCACCAAGGGATGGCTGTTCGTGAGCCTGATGGTGCTGGTCTTGTCCACTGTAATCGTGGGTTTCGGCAATTACCTGGGGACGCTTCCGCCTAAGTGACGGCTCCGCGCCACCCCGCCGCCAAGAGCAGGACGCCCAACAGGCACAGAACCAGCGAGGAAGGCTCGGGAACCGGCGCGGCATTTCCTACGATCTGTCCTTCGTCGTTGATACTCATTACGGACACGTCGCTGAAACCGCCGGTGCTGAGAAGCTCAAATCCCCCGGACTCGGTCCATAGCGCCGGCTGTCCTTGGTAGGCGCCGATCACCTGGTCGGCATTGTTGATGTCTTTCGGCAGAAACGCAGTCCCGAAATTGATGATTCCGCCGGGAGTCGATACGAACCCGTCACCGTCCGTCGTATATCCGACAATCCAGCCCGCGTTGTTCATTGCGCTGATATAGGAGCCTGCTCCGCCAAAGTCCAAAATCGAAGGCGACGAAACATCGCCTACCGCGGCATAGTTATTCCAATACGGGAAGGGGTCCTCCTGGTAGGCGATCTGACCGGTGACCGTAATGAATGTAGCCATGTCGGAGATGGAGTCGCCGATCTTCGACATACCCGAACCGGACGACCATAGAAACGCGGAGAGATTTCCCGCGCCATCGAGCGTCTGCCCCACAATCTGTCCGGCGCTATCGATCGAGAGCGAATCCGACAGCGTACCGCCGAGCGTCCCCAGGGGGGCCATGCCCGTCGACGCGGACCAGAAGAACGCGTAGAGGTCGCCGCTCGCATTCTCGTAGGTTCCCGCAATCTGGCCGCTTCCGTTGATGGCCGTGGCCGTCGAATACAGGGCCGGCAGGCCCAACAGGACAACACCCGGTGACGTGACGGATGTCTCCGCGGCTTGCCCACCGGCACTACCCACCGCGATGCCGGAGTCGTTCACCGAAAGCACGCCATCCAGGCCGAGCGAACTGGGACTGGCTGTGGGCGAACTCCAATAAATGGAACTCGCGGGTAGAGAGCCGACCAGGCCGAAATAGAAGATCCACTTGCTCACAGTTGATTTGTAAGCTGCCCATCCGCGGGGGACAAGGTTCTTTTGCTCCAGTACTGTAATGATGGCGGGCTAGTCCGAAGCTATTTCCTGTTAGCTATTTTCTAGGAGCTTCGCTATTTTCTAGGAGCTTCGAGGATGCCTTCGCCGGTTGTGAAGTAGGCGTCGTCGCGAGGGAAGCCGGCCATGGAGGCCACCAGGCTTTCCGGAAACTGCTGGATGCGGGCGTTGTATTTTTCCAGCATCTTGTTGTACCGGCTCCGTTCCACGGCTACCTGGTTGTCGCACTTGGCAAGTTCATCTTTCCATTGCGCGAAGGCGCTGCCGGAGTGCAAGAGGGGATTATTGTTCGCATCCACCATCAGCCGTGCAAGCACGGCGGAGAGCCGGTCGTTGGCGGCCAGTTTATCCTGCGGCGTGCCGGCGCTCACCAGCACCTGGCGCGCGGAGGAGATGTCCTGGGACGCGACGGAAGCATATTCACCCAAGCCCTTATTCGATGCCAAGTCGGAGATCAGCACTGCGCGTTGTTCCAAGGCCTCGCCGACCGTGGACCACTGTTCGCGCGCCTCCTGGCGTTGCGCCGAAAGATCGCTCTTGATGGTGAGGTACTTGTTGCCGCATTCCAGTGCCCCCAGCCCGGCGGCCACTCCAATTAAAATCAGGGCAGTTTTCATTGCTTTTTCAGCGATTCCCAGTGTACTACGCGGGCGGTTCCGGATTCCCCCAGGCGGCATTCGGATTTGATAAAATAGGATGTTCTTGGGACGTCGTCTAACGGTAAGACTGCAGCCTCTGGAGCTGCGTATCGGGGTTCGAATCCCTGCGTCCCAGCCAATCCAATCTCTCTCCATCGCATTCCGATCCGGGCGTGCGATATTTTTCGGGACCGCGACATATTCCAAATCTCTGACGATTCCACCCGGCGCGCCGAATCCGACCAACCGCTTGTACCTGGACCTCGGCCGGGCCGAGGTGATTGCGGAAGTTCACCTGTACAGCCAGGACTCGCCGTTATTGGAATCGGGGCTTCTTGGGCCAGTGCGGCTCCGAACCGCAATGAGACAGCCAAATCGGCTGAATGGCGCGCGGGCATTGCCCTTCTAACCCGCCTGCAGCAGCACCTTCAAGACTCCCCGCTCGGACGCCCGGGCAAACGCCTTCGCCGCGTCCCGCAATTCGAAACGGTCGGCGATCATCCGTTCCACGGGGATCAACTCGTGATTCAGCAGCGGCAGCGCCGCTTCGAACCGCCCGCACCGCGAACCCACCAGCGTCAGCTCATTGACAATTACCGGCGCCGTGTCGATCCCGACCGCGCCATGTACCGTCGATTTCATGATCAACGTACCTCGCGGCCGCGTCATGGCAATTGCGGCACGCAGTCCTTCCGGATTTCCGGTTGCGTCCACCACCCACTCATAGGCGGCCGTAGGGAGGTTTTCCGGATTCGGCTCGGTCGCCACACCCGCGGCCTCCGCGATGCGAAGTTTCTCCGGATGGCGTCCGAACTGGTGGACGGGATACCCGTGCGCATTCAACACCAGCGCCACCAGCAGCCCCAGTTTGCCGTCTCCCAACACCGCGATGGTTTCGCCCGGGGGAATGGCCGCCTGGTCCAGGATCTCGCAGGCTGCCGCCAGCGGTTCCGTGAAGACGGCGCGTTCCGCGGAAAGACCCTCCCGCAGCACGTGCAGATTGCGCTCCGGCAGCACGAAGAACTCCTCGAATGCCCCCGGTTGGTTCACAATGCCTAGTACTCTCCGGCTCGGACAGTGGCGGCCCAGTCCCTTCCGGCACCAGCCGCACTCGGTGCACGCCAGATTGATTTCGCCCACGACTCGTTTGCCGACCAGCGTGGGGGTGTCGGCGGCCGCCACTTCGGCCACGAATTCGTGCCCCGGCGTTCCCGAGAATCCGTAGTAGCCGCGCTGCAACTCCAAATCCGTGTTGCAGATGCCAGCTACCAGCAAACGCAGTAAAGCAAATCCTTCCGCACGATGGGGAATAGGGATGTCGCGGGTGGTTACCGCTCCGTTTTCGATGTGGACGGCGAGCATCCTCTCATCTTAAGGCCCACGCCAATACCCGCAACTGAGGGTAGGACAGTACCCACATCTTTGGTCAGGATTATCCTCTACTTCTTAGTTGTAATACCTAAGAAGTTCTGGTAGATATGTACCATGGCAGCCGAAAGACCCTATCTGGCGTTCGTCTCTTCACGCAATCCACGGAAAGAACTCGAGGCGCTCTACGCGCGACGCTCCGTAATCGACGACCTCATTCGGTCCCTGGAGGAATACAACCGGTACCGCGAAAGGCGATTGGCCACGGCCGAGCGCAAGATGGCCTGAGCGTGTGTCTATTTCACCAATAGGGCTTGAATCCGCGCGGAGATCTCTGCGGCTGTGACGGCGCCCGGGTGATAGAAGCGAACGATTCCAGCAGCGTCGATCAGCACAATTGTGGGCGTCGTGCTCGATCCGTAGCTCTGGAAATTGGCCTCGCTCACCGGTACCGCGACACCGCTCCACCCACTGTAGAAATGCTGCCAAACCTCTTCGATGTAGGGCTTTTCCTGGGCCGGCGTAGCCTCTGCGCCGCGGGCCACATATCCATAAAGCTTCGTAGGAGCAATCGCCACCAAACCCTTGGGCGCGAAGTTCCGGATCGCCTCGGCCAGAATCGGCGCATCATTCTTGCAGTCCCCGCACCAGTGAGCCCAGAAAAACAGCAGCACAGGGTGTCCGCGAAGCTCCGCCAGGGTGTGCGGCTTGGCGGACAACCAGTCGTGGACATCCAGCGCGGGCGCGGGCTTCCCTTCCAGGCTTAAAAGGTTGATGTTCTTACGGATTCGCTCCACAATCGAGGTACCCGCGAACATCCTGGACTGCTCTTCCAGAAACACCACCCCGTCGGCACGTTCGCCCCGCGCCGCCAGCACCTGGGCGTGCACCTCCATGGAGGCGCCCAAAGCGATCGGCAGCATCGTTTCGGCATCCAACCCGCGGCCCGCTAACAGCTTGTCGCACAGTTTGCGGGTTTCCGTGGAATAGGCGTCGGCCCGGTCGTAATTCTTCGCCGCCAGCGCGCCGCGCGCCAGCCAGGAAAACGCCGCCGCCACTTCCGGCGTCACTCCGGTTTGAGCCTCCACCGTGCGAATCTGGCGCTCCGCCGCCGGCAGATCGTTGTTTCCGATCAGGGTTCGCACATCGTTTACCAGGGATGCGTAAAAAAACAGAACAGGGATCATCTTCGTCTATTCTCCGGAACAAATTTCTCCAGCTCAACCCACCAGAACTTCCGCAATCCGGTTCAAGTATTGTGCGTATTCTCCGCCCTTTCCGGGGCTTCCGGAAACCCGGTAATTGAACCGGCCGGCCGTCGCACTCGCGATTGTTTCCAAAGCGGCCTCCGAGTGGCCGCCGCCCGAGTCTACGGTCAACAGGCACCCGTAGTGGCGGGCCACGAGCGCGAATTCCCGGAGCGTTGTTTCCAGTTCGGCCTCCCCGACCGTTCCCGGGGCTACCGATTGGGCGGCGCGCTCGCGCGCCTTCAGCCAATGCAGGCAGAATACCATTTCCTTCGCCGATACTTCGGGCAGCGCCAGCTCGAAATCGAAACTCTTGCCGGCCTTCACCGCCGATCGAGCCTCTCGAATCCACTCGTGCAGACGCTCGCAGGCCTTCAGGGCCGGTCCCAAGCGCACCGCCATCCGCGTAGCTTCCGCCGCCGTCAGTTCGTGCGCGACGCCGCCCACGTCGATCGGTCGCACAAATTCGTCGAAGATCCAGCCCCGCTCTTCGGCTGTGAACCCCGCATCGAATTGCTCCTCCACCGAGGTGGCATCCGTAACCAGATCCGCAACATCGATCCGGAACCGGGTGAATCGCGCGGCTTCGCGGATGGTCTCCCTGCCGTCTTCCCCGGCCCGCAGGGTCACCCCGGCCGAATAGCCGTCTCTCCAGCCCGCGCGAACCGCGGCCCACAGTCCGGCATCGTAACGCCGCGGGACCATCTCGATGGAGGCCAGGTTCTTTCCGGTACGCTTCAGAATCTTCCGGAAGGCTTCGAACGCCGCCGCCAATTCGGTTTCGGGCTGCGCGGGAACCGCCACAATGGCGCCGCGCGACGCCTGCGGCCGCGGGACCAATCCGGAATCCACCCGGCTGACAAACTTCTCCAGCGTCTCTCCATCGGAAGGGCCGAACGGAATCGCATTGATGACCACCTCCGGACCGTTCGAGCGGCGCATGCGGCCAATCAGCAGCGGCTTATGGAAAACGCCGCTGGTGGGCGCCGTCGCGAGCGCCATATGCAGCAATTGCGGCGGCCCTTCGGCGGCATCCACGGCCACGTAATAGGTGGAATGGTGCACCGGATCGCGCGCCAGCGAGCCCATATAGGGCGTGAAACTTTCCAACCGAAGCGGCGCCGTGCGGGCCGCAATCCGGTTGCGGATGTCGTCGGTCAGCGGACGCTGTTCCGCCAGCTCGAAAATCAGGCTCGCCACTTCCGTGGCCTCCGAGGGACGCAGCGGAAGTGTCAGCGGAACCGGCGTCACAGGTTTTGCAGCAGACCGTCGAAGTACTGGACCACGTCCGGGGCCATCCAGTCGGCGGGCGCGGCGATCTTCTTCAATACCTTGCCATCGGCGCTGATGATGTAGGTTTCCGGATACTGGAACGTACCGAACTCTTCGTGCAGCTTGCGCTCGCGCACCGTCAGGAATGCGGGCCGGTACTTCTCGAGGAACGTTCGATAGGCTTTCTCGTGCTCGTCGACGCTGACGCCCAGCACCACCACGCCCTTGCCGGCGTACTGCTGCGCGAACTGGCTGAGCGACGGCGTCTCCTCGACGCACGGCGGGCACCAGGAGGCCCAGAAATTCAGCACCAGCAGCTTGCCCTGGAAATGCGGCACGGAAACCGAACGGCCGTTATCGGCGGTAATGGTGAACTCCGGCGACGGATTCCCTTCCGCGATGACAGTTTGGTGGATACCGGCGTAGATCGAACAAACAAGAGCCACCAGGAGCAGGCATAACAGCAGCCCCAGAAGGCGGTTCACTTTGACGCTTTGCATATGGAAAACTATACTTTGATTGTATGCTGATTACCCGTCGCGTGGAATTCTCCGCTTCGCATGTCTGCCGCCAGCCAGACTTGTCGGCCGAGGAGAACGCGCGCATCTACGGACCGGCGGCCAACCCGCATGGGCACGGCCACAATTACGTAGTCGAGGTCAGCCTGGAAGGCAGCCCCGACCCGGTCACCGGAATGGTCCTCGATCTCAAGGAACTCAAAGATATCCTGAACCGGGAGGTGGTGACCCCCTACGATCACCGTTTCCTGAACTATGAAGTGGCGCCGTTCGACAGGATTGTTCCCACCACCGAAAACATCGCTCGCGATATCTGGCAGCGCCTGGAGCCGCACGTGTCAAGCGCCACCCACCACCTGCGCACCGTGCGCGTCTATGAAACACCCGACCTCTTCGTGGACTATTTCGGAGAGCCGCCATGTTCCGCGTGACCCGCCGCTACAATTTCTCCGCCTCGCACCGGTTGCACGCTCCGCAGTTGAGCGACGAGCAAAATCGCCGGCTGTATGGGAAGTGCAACAACCCTTTCGGGCACGGCCACAATTACGTGATGGAAGTAAGCGCATGCGGTCCCCTGGACCCTCGCACGGCGCGTGCCGTCGACGTGGACGCGCTGGACGAGTTTGTCCGGATCCATGTCCTGACGCCCTTCGACCACCGCAACTTGAACGAGGATGTAAACTCTTTCCAGGGACTCTCGCCTACCTCCGAGAACCTCTTGATGGAAATCTCCCGTAGATTGCGGCGGAACTGGCATTCGGCATTTCCCGGCGAATGGCCCCGGCTGGAGAAAGTCCGCATCGCCGAGACTCCTCGAAACATCTTTGAAACGGAGAGCCATGAAATCGGGTAAAGCGGTTGTGAAGATGATGCGTCCCACGCCCGAGGTTCCCAATCTCGCGCCGGAGATCCGGCAGATCCTCGCGAAATTGGGCGAGGACCCCGCTCGCGACGGCTTGCTGCGCACTCCCGAGCGCGTCGACCAAGCCCTCAAGTTCCTCACCAGCGGATACCACACCGATATTCAGAAGCTTCTCAATGGGGCGCTCTACGAGGTGAAGTACGACGAGATGGTGGTGGTGAAGGATATCGAATTCTTCAGCCTGTGCGAACACCACCTGCTTCCGTTTTACGGCAAGATCCACGTGGCCTATCTGCCCAAGGCGAAGGTCGTCGGTCTGAGCAAGATCCCGCGCATTGTGGACGCATTCGCGCGCCGTCTGCAGATTCAGGAACGCCTGACACAGCAAGTGGCGCAGACCATTCAGGAGATCATCGACCCGGTGGGCGTCGGCGTGATCTGCGAAGCCCGTCACCTCTGCATGATGATGCGCGGCGTCGAAAAGCAGCACTCCGGAGCCATGACCAGCGCCATGCTGGGCATCTTCCGCGATCGCAAAAAGACCCGCGACGAGTTCCTGGCATTGGTGAATCACAGGAGCAACGGCTACTGACGGAAACCGGCCGCCGAATCCTGTATACTTTTCGCCATGAGATGGTTGGGGGGCGTGGCGGCATGCGCACTCGTCGCTGTGGCGCAACAGCCGCAGCAGGTGGATGAGGTTCGCGTCAGCGCGCACGCCTACACGCCGCCCGAAGACCGCCTGAGCACGCAAGTGCAGTTGGTGCAAGTGGGAGTGGTGGTGCGCGACCCGCGCGGCCGTGCGGTGAGCGGGCTGAAACGGGCCGATTTCGAAATTCTCGACGACGGCAAGCCGCGCGCCATCGCGGCCTTCTCGGTGGAAACCCACGGTCTGGCGCAGGCAGCCGCGTCCGCCGGCGGGCCTGCCACCACGGCTTCATCGGGCGGCCCGCTGCCGGCTCCGCGCTACACCCTGCTCTTTTTCGACGATCTGCACGGAACCTCAGGCGAGCTGCAACACACGCAAGCCGCGGCCAGGCGTTTCATCCAGGACGGTCTCGGGCCGGGCGCGCGCGCCGCGGTTTTTTCAGCCTCCGAAGGCCTGACTCTCGATTTCACGGCGGATCCGGCCGCGCTCACTGCCGCCATCGAGAAGCTGCGTTCGCACACCCGGCTTCCCGAGAGCGGCCTGATGCCGTGCCCGCGCATCGCTCCGTATCAGGCGTACCTGATCGCTAATGGATTGGACAATTGCGCGTTGACGGCAGCCGTTCTGGAAGCTCAGGCATGCTCCGGCAGCTTCGCCACGCCGACCCCGGTGACCCCGTCGATGCCATCCGTCCTGCTTTGCAACGGCGCGCGCATTTCGGTGGTCGACCCGATTTTCACCGCGGTGAAATCGCAGGCGGAATTGACGTGGCAGCAGACGAACGAGATTTCGCTCAACTCGTTCGACGCTCTGGCGAACGCGGTGGCGCGGCTGGCGCGCGTTCCGGGAACGCGCGTGCTGCTGATGGCTTCCACCGGCTTTGTCTCGGGCAATATGGAAGGAGAGCGGGCGGACGCCATCGACCGGGCGATCCACGCCGGCATCGTGATCAATGCGCTCGACGCGAAGGGTTTGTGGTCGGAGCCGCCGGTGCGTCCATTCGACGAGGGGATCCCTCAAACGGCGGCGCTGCCGGCGCAGGCTTTCATGTTTGAAGCCTCGTCGAACGGCGCCCGCATCGACGCGCTGAATACCGTGATGGCTGAATTCACGGCGGGCACCGGCGGCCTGTTCTTCCATAACGGCAACGATCTGGCTGCCGGCTTCGCCCAACTCGCCGCCGTTCCCGAGACCACCTATCTGCTTGCGTTCCGGCCCGATGACCGGGCCGCCGCCGGCACGTATCACAAGCTCAAGGTGCGGCTGACGGCGAAGAACGGCGATTATGTGCAAGCGAGGCCGGGGTACTTTACCCCCTCGAACGCGCCAGTAGAGGCGACGGCGGCACGGCGTAAGTTCGACAGTGAGGCGCTGGCGGCGGACACAATGGCGGATTTCCCGGTGCAACTCGCCGGGCGGCTGAGTAAAACGGAAAAGGGCGATCCGGTGCTTTCGCTGGTGATTCACGTGGACATCGACAAATTGGATTTTGCCGAGCGCGATGGGCGGCAGATTCAGAGGCTGGCCTTCCTCGGTGCGCTGATGGACGCGCGCGGCAAACTGGTGACCGCCAAGGAAGGCGCCATGGAACTCGCGTTGAAGGAGGGAAATCTCGTGTGGCTGTCGGCCATCGGGGTGAACGCCACGCTGACGCTGGGCGCTCCGCCGGGTCCGTATCGCGTGCGCGTGGTGGTGCAAGAAGCCGGCGGGAAAATGGCGGCGCTCAATCAGGTTGTGGACATCCCGAAGTGAGCGGACACCGAATCCGGTATACTTCACCCAATGAGATGGTTGTGGGCCGGGGCGGTCTGCGCGCTCGTCGCCGTGGCGCAACCGGCGCAGCAGGATGAGGTTCGCGTCAGTGCGCACGTCTACACCCCGCCGCAGGCGCGCCTGACGGCCCAAGTACAGCTTGTGCAACTGGAAGTGGTGGTCCGCGACCCGCGCGGCCATGCGGTGGGCGGCCTGAAACAGGGCGATTTCGAAATTCTCGACGAAGGCAAGCCGCGCGCCATCGCCGCATTCTCCGTCGAGGCGCGCGAGTCCGCTTCGACGGCGCCGTCTCCGGCCATACCCCCATCCGGCGCCCTGCCGCCCGTCTCACCGGCACAGGCGCCTCCGCGCTCCACTCTGCTCTTTTTCGACGATCTGCACGGGACTCCCGGTGAGCTGCAGCGTACGCAGCTCGCAGCCAGGCGCTTTATCAAGGACGGTCTCGGGCCGGGCGCGAGCGCGGCGGTTTATGCCGCTTCCGAAGGTTTGACGGCCGATTTCACGGCGGATGCGGACGCGCTCGCCGCCGCCATCGGAAGACTGCGTTCGCACACGCGAATTCCCGAGGGCGGAATACTGCCGTGCCCGCGCATCGCGCCGTACCAAGCTTTCTTGATCGCCAACAATTTGGACTATTCCGCGTTCCAGGCAGCCGTTCAGGAAGCGCGGCAGTGCAAAGACGCCGATTCCTCGCAGATTGCGCCGAGCCCAAAAGGAGGAGCGCCGACGGGACGAAGGCTGGTTTCGTCGGATCCCGCTGAAGTTGCCGTGCTGGGACAGGCGGAACAGACGTGGGAACAGGCGCGCGCGAGTTCGCTCAACTCGCTCGACGCCATCGAAAACGCGATGGCCCGGTTGGCGCATGCGCCGGGAACGCGCGTGCTCGTGATGGCGTCCACGGGCTTTCTCTCGGGGATGATGGAATCGGACCGGGATCGCGCCATCGAACGGGCCATCCACGCCGGCATCGTGGTGAATGCGCTCGACGCGAAGGGTTTGTGGTCGGAGCCGCCGGTGCGTCCGTTCGGCGAAGACTCGCAGACGGTGAAAGGGTTGCCGTTCGCAACGTTTATCTTCGAAGCCACGTCGACCGGCACCCGCAACGACGCGCTGAACGCCGCGATGGCCGAATTCGCGGCGGCCACGGGCGGTCTGTTCTTCCATAACAGCAACGATCTGGTGAGCGGCTTCGCCCAACTCGCCGCCGTACCCGAGACGACTTATTTGATGGCATTCCGGCCCGGCCCGGAGGCCGTCGGGGGTACGTATCACAAGCTCAAGGTTCGCCTGACGGCGGGGAAAGCCGATCACGTGCAGACGCGGCCAGGCTACCTTGCGCCTGCGACTGCGCCGGCCGAGCCGGAGACGGCGCCGCGCAAGCTCGACCGCGAGGCGCTGGCGGCTGACACGATATCGGAGATCCCGGTGCAACTCGCCGGGCGGCTGGGGAAGACGGAAAAAGGCGATCCGGAACTATCGCTCGTGATCCATGTGGATGTCGGCAAATTGCAATTTGCCGAGCGGGATGGCCGGCAGACGCAGAAGTTGGCGTTCATCGGCGTGCTGCTGGATGCGAGCGGCAAGCTGGTGACCGCCAAAGAGGGCGCGATGGAGTTGGCGCTGAAGCCGGAGACTCTGGTGCGCCTGACTGCCAGCGGAATGAACGCCGCGCTGACGCTGGGCGCGCCCCCGCCGGGCCAGTATCGCCTGCGCGTGGTAGTGGAAGAGACCGGCGGAAAAATGGCCGCGCTGAATCAGACGGTGGAAATCCCGAAGTGAGCTTCCCTATCGCGGAATCTCGTACTTCTTGATCTTCTCGTACATCGTGGACCGGTCGATCCCCAGCACCGTCGCGGCTTCCTTGATATTGCCGCCGGTGCGTTCCAGCGTCACGACGATCAACTGCTTCTCCATATCCTGCAGATTCATGCCCGCCGGGAATTTGGGAACCTTCGCGGACGCACCGTTCCACGCCAGGAAGGCGAAATCCTCCTCCTCAAGCGTCTTTCCGCGGCTCGTCACCATGGCCCGCTCCACGGCGTTTTCCAGTTCCCGAACGTTGCCCGGCCAGTCGTGATCCATCAGCAGCCGCAGCCCACCTTCGGAGATTTCTCTCACGTCCTTTCCCACTTCGTGCGACAGCCGTTCCAGGAAATGCTGCGCCAGCAGGGGAACGTCCTCGCGCCGTTCGCGCAGAGGAGGCAGACGGATCTCGATCACGTTCAGCCGGTAAAACAGATCGTCGCGGAACTTGCCCTCGGCCACCGCCTCCCGCAAATTCACGTGCGTGGCCGCAATCACCCGCACGTCCACGCGCACCTCCTGGCTGCCGCCCACCCGGTAGAAGCTGCGGTCCTGCAGCACGCGCAACAGGTCCACCTGCAGCTTGGGTGAGATGTCGCCGATCTCATCCAGGAAGATGGTCCCGCCATCCGCCATTTCGAACTTGCCGGCTTTCTGCGAGGCGGCGCCCGTGAAGGCTCCCTTTTCGTAGCCGAACAGTTCGCTCTCGAGCAGCGTCTCCGCCAGCGCCGCGCACGAAACCGCTACCAACGGCTTGGCCGCGCGATCGCCGGCATTATGGATGGCGCGCGCGATCATCTCCTTGCCGGTACCGCTTTCCCCTTGCACCAGCACCGTGCTGCGGAGGCTCGCGACATCGTGGCACAGGTTCAGGATTTCATGCATGCGCGCGTTCTTGCTGATGACGTCCTGCACGGAGTATTGACGCAGCAGCCTCTTGCGCAGGATGGTATTCTCACGCTGCAAATTCTTCACCTTAATGATGCGGCTGACCAGGAGCGAAATCTCTTCCGGATTGCACGGCTTGACGATGTATTCCTGCGCGCCTTCCTTAATGGCCGTGATGGCGGTGTCCACGGTGGCATACGCGGTGATGATGATGATGGAAGCTTCCGCATGCAGACGCCGGATCTGCATCATGGTCTCGATGCCGTCCAGGCCCCCTGGCATTTTCAGGTCCACGAAGTAAATGGCGTAGTCCCGCAGCGTCGCCTTTTGCGCGGCTTCCCGCCCGCTGGCGGCAGTGTCGACGGAATAACCGTCCTCGCGCAGCCAGGCGGCCAGCGATTCGCGCATGACCTCTTCGTCGTCCACCACCAGAATGTGCCAGTGCGTCTTCATAGGTTCACTCCCAAAGCTTCGCGGCGCAACTGCCCCTCGCATGAGGTGCAGAAACCCGCACGCTTCCGATCGATGTGCCGGATGTTGGTGGCCAATGACATGGCGCAACTCCCATCCGCGCAGTGCACCAGCCCGAACGTGTGGCCGGTTTCATGCAACGCTTCTTTTAATAGCCGCTCCAGGAAAACCTCGCGGTTCTCCGGAAAACCGTAAAACTCCTGCCGCAGGCGAGCCAGCGAAACCACCGCTACCTTGCCCTTCAGTTGCGCCTGCCCGAACACGAACGTCAGCACCGGAATGAACAGATCGCACTCCGTTACCGCAAGCAGCTTGAATGCATCCGCCGGACACGCGTCCACCAGCATTTCCAGAACGTCGATCGACCGGTACTGCCGGCGAACCGGATCGTACGCGAACTCCACCCCGGGCAGTTCGATCCCGCGCACCGGCGCGGGAAACTCCGCAGCCAGGCGCTCCCGAATCCGCCCGAGAGCCTCGCCATCGGCTTCCTGGCCAAGCCCGGCGACGTACAGATACTTCATCCCCTGGCGGCCAGTTGCGGAGCCAACTCGCCCCCTTGCGCCGATTGCTCGAGCGGCAGCGAAACGACGAAGGTCGACCCTTTACCGGTCTGGCTCCTGACCTCAATATCGCCCCCATGGGCCTGAATGATGCCATAGGAGACCGCGAGGCCAAGCCCCACGCCCTTGCCTTCCGATTTGGTGGTGAAGAACGGGTCGAAGATCTTGGCCAGGTTTTCCTGCGGAATGCCCTCTCCGTTGTCCGAGACCGTCATCCGCACTTCGCCCGGGGCGGCTTGCGTCACGATTTCCACCCGCCGCTCACTTCGGCCCTGCGTGGCTTCCGCTGCATTGAGCAGAAGGTTCAGTACCACTTGCTGGATCTGCGACGGGTCGCAGGCCGCCTGCGGCAGGTCCTCGGCCAGGCGGGATTCCACCTCTACATTGTTGAGCTTCATCTTGTGCTGCACCAGCGAAAGCGTGGTCCGCACAATCCGGTTCAGGTCGGCCGGCGCGCGCTGCGGCTTGGAGCGCCGTGAAAAGGCCAGCAGGTCGCTCACGATGCGCCCCACCCGTCCCGTCTCATTGACAATCTGCGAAAGGTACTTGCGAAACTCCTCCAGGCGCTCCGGCGGAACGCCATCGTCCTTCAGCATGCGCTGCAGCAGCATGGAAAGGTTCAGCACGCCCGACACGGGATTGTTGATTTCGTGCGCCACGCTGGCCGAAAGCTGCCCCAGCGACGCCAGCCGGTCGGTCTGTACCAGCTTCTTCTGCGCCGCCTTGAGCTGCTGCGTGCGTTCCTCGACCTTACTTTCGAGATTCTGCGTGAACTGGTTGATCTCGCCCAGCGCCGTGCGCAGGCGGTCGCGCATGACGTCGAACGACCGCGCCAGTTCGTCCAGTTCCTCGCTGCTATCCAGGATGTCGATGGGCTGGTCGAGATTCATTTGGCTCACGGCCTTGGTGCCTTCGATCAGCTTCTCGATGGGCCGTCCCAGAAAGCGCCGCGTGAAATAGATGATGAACAGGCTGATCAGCGTGATTTCCACACCCGTCACCAGCAGCACGCGGAACTTCATGCCATCCACTTCGCGGTCCACACTCTCCAGATCGAGCGACAGATCGAGCACCCCGAGCGTCCTGGTTGAAGCGGGATGGGCGTGGCAAGCCGCCTGGCTGCACGACCGTTCATTGGGGATGGCCGTGACGATCCCCAACCGGCGGTGCCCTTTGGGGGACCAGGAAATCTGCACGTGCGCGCCCCGGTCCGGCGCCGGGCCGATCTCCCTCTTGGTGGCGAAGACCACCTGTCCCGCGCCATTGAACATGCGGATGTGGTCGATGCCCGGATTTTCGGCGATGGTGCGCATCACCTGGTAGGCCGCCTCGCGATTGTCGTCGAGCATGGCGTGCCAGGTGGCGCTGGTGATGCCCTTAGAGAGCTGGTTGGCCCCCAGGATCATGGTATTGAGAAGCTGGTGTTCCTCGGTTTTGACGTTCACGAGTCCCGAAACCGCCGCCACGATGACAACAATCACCGTGATCGAGAGCATCAGCTTCCGCCCGAGACGGCGCGGCATAAGCGGATATGGATGTCCGAAATGCGATTATAACAGGCGGCGCTGTTGACGAGTTTGCAGCATTATTAGAGAAGAGCTAACTGCTCTTCGGTAGGCTCCGCTCAACAATACCAGGGCTCCGTCAGATACGGAATCGTCGTTCGCGACACCAGCGGTTCCGAGGGCATCGCACCCGCCCCGGCCAGATCCCAAATCCGCCGGAAGATCGCAGACCGCGATTCGCGGCGGCGTTCGGCGGACTTGATCGCTGCCTGAATCGAGATGCACAACGCATCCAGTGCCGGATCCGGATTGTGCCAGGGATAGCACAGGCCCCGCGGGTCGAAAGGACCGATCATCCGGCGCACTTCGGGCAGTTCCAGAAGCAGGGAGCCTTCGGGAATCAGCAGCCGGATCGCCAGTTGGATGGGCGCCATCTGGTCCGCCTGCTCCAGTTCCACCAAATCGCGCAAGAAGGAACGATAGCTCTCCCACGTGGTCCACGGATGGAATGGAATGAAGGTCGGCGACAGGTCCAGGCCGGCGGCGCGCGTCAGGCGCAACGCCTCCAGAAAACCGGAGCGCGTGTGGCCTTTATCGAGCCTTTCGAGTACCCGGTCGTCCAGCGATTCCACGGCGCTGATCACGAACGCGCAGCCCGTCGCACGCAGGCCCGGCAACAGGTCGCGGCGGTCGAGCAGGTGTTCGATCTTGATGGTGACATCGTAAGTCAACTCCGGCCATTCGCGATGCAGGGCTTCCACAATCGCCATGGCGTGGCCCGGACCGTTGAAGAAATCGGGGTCGCCGAAAGTGATGTGCTGGGCGCCCGCGGCCACCTGGCGGCGAATGTCCTCCATCACCACGTCCTGCTGCACCACGCGAAAGACGCCCTGGTAGACGGGGACCACCGGACAGTGCCGGCACCGGTGCTTGCAGCCGCGGCTCGCCTCGGTATAGCCCACGCGCCGCGTGCCGGCCGGAGTGACCAGTTGCGCGTAAGCTCCCAGCGATGGCAGCCCTGTGCGGTCGGGTACCAGAAACTGCTGGCGCTCCATGGACGTCAATGTCGACGGTTCGGGTTCGCCCTGGCTGAGGCGCCGCGCCAGGTCGCTCAATCCCCGTTCGAACTCGCCGCCCAAAATGGTCCCCACTCCAGCCTGCCGCAGCAGGATCTCGTTCAGCGGCGCGTAGAGTCCATAGGCGCACAGGTGGGCTCGGGAATTGGCCTGGCGCACGCGCTCGAATACCCGGAAAAACAGCCGGGTTGCGGTGTGCATCGGCAGGAAAAACGCGATCAGGTCCGCAGCCGCCACAGCGTCCACCGGCAATGGACTGCAGGAGAGATCGGTCTGCGTCACCTCGTGGCCCGCGGCGCGCAACCACGCGGTCGGCGAGGCCAGGCCGAACGGTTGCCTTCCGAGCTCGTAGGTGGAAATCAGAACAACCCGCACTACTCCATTATGCGGTGTGGCGCGCGCCACCCGTACTACTATGGAAGAGATGGCAACCGCAACCCTGACAGAATTCCGCAACGAACCGTTCGTCGATTTTTCCCAGCCGGCGAACCGGCAGGCCATGGAGAAGGCCCTCGCCCAGGTACGCTCCGAATTCGGACGCGAATACCCCCTGCACATCGGGGGAGAGTCGATCTCTACCGGCGACAAACTGATCTCGGTGAATCCGTCCGATTCGCATGAGGTAGTAGGCGTGCACCACAAAGCGACTCCCGAACTGGCCAGTCGCGCCGTGGAAGACGCATACGCGCATTTCGCGAAATGGAGCCGTACCCCGGCGGCGGAACGGATCCGCCTGGTGCGGGAAGCTGCCCGAATTGTCCGCCACCGCAAGTTGGAGTTCGACGCCTGGCTGGTCTATGAAGCGGGGAAGACGTGGGTCGAAGCGGAAGCCGACGTCTGCGAAGCCATCGATTTCTGCGAGTATTATGCCAACGAGATGGAGCGCCTGGCGCCGCCCCAACCGGTCGCGCAACTTCCCGGCGAGCGCGACGAGATGATCTATATTCCGCTCGGCGTAGGCGTGGTCATTCCGCCATGGAATTTCCCGCTGGCGATCCTGGTGGGAATGGCGGTGGCTTCGCTGGTGGCCGGCAATACGGCCGTGATCAAGCCTTCGAGCGAGACGCCCACGGTGGCCGCCAAGTTCGCCGAAGTGCTGCGGGAAGCCGGTTTTCCGGAAGGCAGCTTTACCCTTCTGGTGGGCAGCGGAGCGGCGGTGGGCGACACCCTGGTCGAACATCCCAAGACGCGCTACATCTCATTTACGGGCTCCCGCGACGTGGGACTGCACATCAACGAACTGGCGGCGCGCCACCGGCCCGGCCAGATCTGGATCAAGCGCGTGGTGGCCGAAATGGGCGGCAAGGACGCCATCATCGTGGATGGCGACGCCGATCTCGACAAGGCCGTGGATGGCGTCTTCGCCTCCGCATTCGGATACCAGGGGCAGAAGTGCTCGGCCTGTTCACGGGCCATCGTCGATGCCGGCCTGTACGACCGGTTTGTGGAAAAACTGGCGGCCAAAGCCAGCGCCATCAAGGTGGGCAAGTCCGACGACCCGGCCAACTACATGGGCCCGGTAATCAGCGACAGCGCGCGGCGCACCATACTGAAATACATCGAAACCGGGAAGCGGGAAGGACGCATGGTAGCCGGCGGCGCGGCCGTCCCCGACAGCGGCTTTTTTGTCGCCCCCACGGTGATTGCCGACGTGGATTCGCGGGCCACCATCTTCCAGGAAGAAATCTTCGGCCCGGTGCTGGCGGTAACCAAGGCCAGGGATTTCGAACACGCCCTGGAGTTGGCCAACGACTCGGTGTACGGCCTCACCGGCGCAGTCTTTTCCAACAATCCCGAACACCTCCGCGAAGCGCGCGACCGGTTCCACGTGGGCAATCTGTACCTCAACCGTAAGTGTACCGGCGCCATGGTCGGGGTTCACCCGTTTGGCGGTTTCAATATGTCGGGCACCGATTCCAAGGCCGGCGGCCCCGATTATCTTCTGCTGTTCCTTCAGGCCAAATCGGTAGCGACAAAAATCGGCTAGCAGCCCGTGGTCAACCTGCGATTTGGGTAAATCGCCCAAATTCAAGCAGAAACAAAGGACTTACACGCAGTTTTGGGGCGATTTGCCCAAATCGCAGGTTGCACCACGGGCTGCTAGTCTAGCGCAGTGACCGCTCCGGGACACGGAACCGCGAGCGTGAGCAGGCGGCCCGAGCGGCGCGCTTCCGAACACGTCTTGCAGATTCAGAACCGGCTCGACGCCGCCTCGCGATAGCGGAAACGGCAGCGGCTTCAAAGTCTTGGCTACTTTATCGAGAATGTTGTAGGCCAGCGTATCCGACGCATGGGTTGTACGGAACTGGCTGGGATCGGGCGTCGGATCCGGTTGCCCGAAGAGCGGTTCCTAGTGGGAGTGAGCGTCGTTCTCCCGGTCTTTTTGGCCACTTGTCCACCTCAGCTTCTGTTGAGTATGCGAAAACGCGCTGGTATTGGGTCCAAGATTTTGCTTGGCCGGTCTACTTGCTACTATATGGAGCGAATCGGCTATGAAACGCTCCATGCACCTCACCAATCGACGGGGCTTCCTGCGCACCGCGGCGGCGGGCACGGTGTGGCTGGCCTCGGCGCAGTCGCCCGAATCCCATATCGACATTCTGCTCGATGAGCCGGTGGGCGCCATTGCGCCGGAAATCTACGGGCACTTCGTGGAGCACCTCGGGGGCGTCGTCTACGACGGTATCTGGGTTGGCGAGCGGTCGCCGGTTCCCAATGTCAACGGTCTCCGCAAACAGCTCGTGGACGCCCTCAGGAAGGTGAAGCCGGGCGTCATCCGCTGGCCGGGCGGCTGCTTCGCCGATCAATACGACTGGCGCGACGGTACGGGTCCGCGCGACAAACGTCCCAAGCGGACCAACTTCTGGGTGGACGCCTCCGAAGGCTGGCCGAAGGGCGCCAAACCCGACGGTCCGCAACGCTTCGACCCCAACGAATTCGGTACCGTGGATTTCGCGCGATTTGCGAAATTGACCGGCGCGCAACCGTACTTCGCCGCCAACCTGCGCAGCCTTCCGGCGCAGGAATTCTGGCGGTGGGTGGAATACTGCAACTCGCCCGCGAAATCCACCACGCTGGCCGATCTGCGCGCCGCCGATGGCTCGCCGGAGCCGCTGGGCGTGCGCTTCTGGGGCGTGGGGAACGAATCGTGGGGCTGCGGCGGCAACTTCGATCCCGAGGATTATGCCACCGAATTCAACCGCTATTCCGCATGGCTTCCGCGCTACGGCGGGCAACTGTCGCTGGTGGGCAGCGGACCGAACGACGGTAACGTGGATTGGACACGCCGTTTCTTCTCCAAATGCGCTCGCGCCAATACCCTGGGACGGCTGTGGGGATGGGCCATGCATCACTATGCCTGGAACGCCTCGGGCGGCCGCACACAGGACTGGGTGCGCGGGAAAGGCGACGCCCTCCAGTTCGATGCCGAGCAGTATTACGAGATCCTGCGGTCCGCCGACGAGATGGAATCGCTCATCGCGGCCCATTGGGCGGTGATGGCGGAGAACGATCCGCAGCATCGCACCAGGCTGGTGGTGGACGAGTGGGGCGCCTGGTACTCAAGCGGCACTGAACCGTTCAGTGAAGCGCTCATCGGGCAACAGAACACCATGCGCGACGCGGTGCTGGCCGGCCTCACGCTCGACACCTTCAACCGGCACGCGGACAAGGTGGCAATGGCCGCCGTGGCGCAACTGGTGAACTGCCTGCAATCGCTGTTCCTGGCGCACGAGGATAAGTTCTGCGTCACGCCCACCTACCACGTGTTCGATCTCTACTCGGCGCACCAGGGCGGCCGTTCGGTCCGCACCGTGGTGGCGTCGCCCACCACGCACTATACCCGCAACGGCAACCCGGCCAGTATGCGGGGCCTCAATGGTTCGGCGTCGGTGAATGGCAACCAGCTCACCCTCACCGTGACCAACCCGTCGCTCGATCAGGTGCGCGAGGCGGAGATCTCCATCCGCGGCGGAACCCCGCGGACGGCAACCGGGATGGCGCTTGCGCCGGCCGACCCGCATGCGCACAACAGCTTCGAAGATCCGCGCGCGGTCGAACCCCAGGCGGTGACGGTGTCGCTGAAGGGCTCGGGCATCGTCCATCGATTTCCGCCGGCTTCGGTGACCAGGCTCACCATCGCGCTGGGGTAGCGGCATTCGAATTCGCCCGCAATCCGCGGATAGATCGCGGCACGGCGGTGCGCCACAATGAATGCATGGGATTAGACATAGCATGGGATTAGATATAGACGCATGTTGGCGCGCGGTCCGGAGCCGCGACGCGAAACAGGACGGGCAGTTTGTTTTCGGCGTGACCACCACCGGCGTGTATTGCCGGCCGTCCTGTCCGGCGCGTCCGGCGTTGCCGCGCAACGTCCGGTTTTACGAATCCCCCGAGGCCGCCGAACGGGACGGACTGCGCGCCTGCCTGCGGTGCCGGCCGCTCGAATCGGAACCGGACCCGAATTCGGAGAGGATCCGCGCGGCGTGCCGCTACATCGAGCGGCACAACGACAGCCCTCTTTCGCTCGACCACCTGGCCCGGCAGGCCGGTTTGAGCCGGTTTCACTTCCAGCGAGTCTTCCGGAAGGCGGTGGGCGTCACCCCGCGGCAGTACCTGGAAGCCTCCCGCCTGGGGCGCTTCAAACGCACGCTGCGGGTTTCGGGCGGCGTCGCCGAGGCGGTCTATGAGGCCGGTTACGGCTCGTCGAGCCGGGTCTATGAGCGCGCCGATACGCGCCTGGGGATGACACCCCGGCAATATCAGCTCGAGGGCCGCGGCGTGTCCATCACCTATGCCACCATGGATTCTCCGATGGGCCTGTTGATGATGGGGGCCACCGGCCGCGGTTTGTGTTTTGTCCAGTTCGGCGGCACGCGCGAAAGTTTGCTGGACGCCTTGCGCGGGGAGTATCCCGAGGCGGCAATCGAGGAAATGGGAAAACCGTCGGCGGACTTCGCCGGTTGGGCGGAAGCACTTAAGCGCCACATGGCAGGCCGCCAGCCACGGCTGGAGTTGCCCTTGGACATTCGGGCCACGGCCTTCCGGATGCGCGTCTGGCAGTATCTTCAGACTATTCCATATGGCGAGGTCCGCTCCTATGGCGAAGTAGCGGCGGGAATCGGCCAACCCTCGGCAGCCCGCGCGGTGGCGCGCGCCTGCGCCAGCAACACGGTTGCCTTAGCGATTCCGTGCCACCGCGTGATTCGTGGCACTGGTTCCCCGGGCGGATACCGGTGGGGCTTAGAACGGAAACAGGCGCTGCTGGACAGAGAGAAACGGTTGTCAGGCAACAGTTCACAGTAAACAGTCCTGTGCCGCGTGCTGTAACTGTCAACGATAAACTGTCAACTAATTCGCAATCTGCTGCAGCAGAATCTTAATATTCTTGGACTCTTCCACGGTGGGGTTCTCACGCAGCGCGGCATTCAGTTCGCGTGTCGCGGATATCTTGTCGCCCTTCTGGTGATATGCCTGGCCGAGATGATAGTGGAACGTGGAAGAATGCGGATTATCGCGGACCAATTCCCTGAAGATATCGACTGCGTTATCGGATAGGTTTCGTTTCAGGTAGACCCATCCCAGGGTATCGGCCACCTCGGGACGGTTCGGCAGGAACTGCTTGGCGCGCTGGGCCAGGGTTTGGGCGTAGTTCAGGTCGCCGCCATGCTCGGCTTCCAGGAACGCCAGATTGTTCAGGCAAATCGCATTGTTGGGATCGAGCTTGAGGGCGGCGGCGTACACCTGCTTGGCCTGGCTCCACTGGGACGCCTCATCGAGCACCATGGCGAGGCTGCCAAGCACGGCAAGACTGTCGGGAAAAATTTCGCGCGCCTTCATCATGTCGGCCTTGGCATTCTCGAGGTCGCCCCTGCGGCGTTCGGTTTCTCCCATGCGAAGGTAGATATCGGCGCGCTGTTTGGCTCCTTTTTCCATGGAGTCCGCGACGCGCTGGTAATACCGGATAGCCTCGTCAAACCGGCCGGCTCTGGCGGAGGTGTCCGCGATCGCCAGTTTCAGATCGAGCCGCGCTGGCGCCTTATCGGATTCGGCTTTCAGGATATTCAAGGCCTGGTCCACCTTGCCCTGAGTCAGGTAGCTTTCGGTGAGACCCAATAGACCCCGGGGATTGGCGGGATTCAGATCGTAAACCTTGCGGAAATCGGCTTCGGCCTCCTTATATTTATTTTGAGCCAGGTTCACCACTCCGCGCTGGAACAGGACATCGGGCGAGCTCGGGTTGGTCGCCAGCAGCGCGTCCAGCATGGCCTCGGCTTCGGAGTAGTTCTTCATGCCAACCATCGACCCCGTTTGGATCAGTTTTGCGCTCAGGTTGTTGGGGTCGACGGCAAGCACCTGTTGCGCGGTCTTGATGGCGGCTCCGTAATCCTGACGCGTGGCTTGCAATTGCGCCAGGCCGATGCGCGCCGCCAGATAGTCGGGCTGGATTTCGATCGCCCGGTTGAACTGCTGGAGGGCTGGCTCAAATTCGCGGTGCAGGGCATAGGCGCGGCCCAGATTGTAATGGGCCACCGGATTATCGGGGGCCTGGGTCACCACCTGCTGCAGTTCGGTCAGGGCGTGCGCCAGGTCGCCGCGGTCCAGCTTAAGGGTGCCATCCAGACTCTTGGCGTCGGTATCGTTGGGATTTTCCTTGAGGATCTGTTCATTGATGGCGGCAGCTTCGGTCCGCTTGTTCTGGTGCATCAGCACTTCGATGATGTGCTTCTGGTACGCGGCGCGCCGCTTGGTATCTTTGGCCATGCCCTCGCGGTATTCGCGGATAGCGGAGTCCGCGTCGCCGAGCCGGAAATAAAAGTCGCCGACATCCATGTACGCGCCGGGATACTCGCCGGCGTGCGCCTTGATTTCCTGGAGGGTCTTGATCATGTCGGCATTGCGCTTTTCCACGTAGTAAAAGAACGCCAGTTTCTGCAGAAATCCGTATTGCTTGGGGTTGTTCTTATAACCGTCTTTGAGCAGTTGCTCGGCGACATCCAGGTGGTTCTCTCTTACCGCCAACGTGTAGAGGTTCACGTAAGCCATGGTGTAGGTCTTGTCGGCGGCGACCACCTTACGGTACATCCCCTCGGCAGCCGGGAAGTTCTCCTCAACGGCGTACACCCCTCCAATTTCCATCAACACGGAAACCTGATTGGGCTTAATGGAGTCGGCCTTCCGGTATTCCGAGAGGGCCGTCGCGAGCAGTTCCCTGGCCTCATCCTTATGCCCCATTCGCAAGGTGTCCATGGCTCGGGCGTTGGCCAGCTCGCCCGAAAGATGGTGTCCGTCGTAAGAGTTGGGATCGCGGTTCAAGAGCAGCTTGCAGTTCGCCTCCACTTCGGACTGAAGCTGCTTATCGCGGCCGCCCGCGGTGACAAAGATCTGCGAGATTCGCACCACGGCATCCCAGCGGTCGGCATCGTTGGGGCCAAGGAACTCGAGTGCCCGCCGCAAGGAGCGGACGCCTTCCCCCAGGTTGTTCATCTTGAAATACGTCAGGGCCATTCGGTAGTGGGCTTCCCCGAACCGCTTGTCCTTCTGAAGCGCGTCGCGGTACATCAGTATGGCTGCCTTGTAGTTGCCCTTATTGAAGTACTTATTTCCGCTCTCCAGATAGCGCTTCTTGGCGACATTGGGATCGCGATTGCAAGAGGAAAGCGCCATCAGGGCGGCGGCGGCAATCGCAAGGACACGAATTAAACGCATGAATTCCTCACTGGTTCAGTCCACGTATACCAAGGCCACATTCGCCCCGCTTGTGGGACTGCTGATTCCGCCAATTTGCAGAGTAACTGGCAGGCCATTGCCGTTCAAGTGGTTGCCCGGAATCTGGCAATTGATCTGATAAACGCCATATTCTCCCGGCGCCAGTCCACTCCAGTCTATTATCACTCCGGTATTGCTGATGGAGGGATTGCCAAAAAACAGCAGCACGACGGAGGTGACTGCCAGGGGGCTCGAAGGCGACGGCGCGCCGGCAGTGACACGACCGCCAGTGGTCACGCCCAGTCCAGTGGCGTAGATGGTAAGCGGCTCGTCACGCGTGGCCGGGTGATCCTGGTCCACTTGAACGCCGTTCTGATGAAAGATCGCGGCGCCGGTTGGACCAACAAAGATGGCCGGGGCATACTTCGCTACCGTCACATTGACCGAACTCGAAGCGGCCTGGTTGGCCGCGGATCGGATCACCAAAGGATAGCTTCCGGCCGCCAAGGTAGGCGGTATCTGCGCATTGATCTGCGTCGCCGAGGTGGCGATCAGCGGGATGGGAACGTTATTCAGGGTAACGCACGCTCCGCCGAGCAGGGTGGGCAGCGATGTCGTTGAATAGACCGCCGTCGCCGCCAGGTTCTTGCCGAAGATGGAGATAAGCCCGCCCGGCGCGATCTGTGGCTGGAAGTTGGCCAGGTTGACCACACCGCCCGAAGAAACCTGCGGTACGGCAGCGCTGACCGGAGTCATGGGGATGACGCTGAGGCCCGAAATGGTGAGCGCATAGACCATCGAGGCGGTTGAGTCGAAGGCGAGGGTCTGGCCGGGAACATTGACGCGCGCCGCGCCGATTAACGGCGTAAGAGGTCCTTCGAGCGAGTTCGCGCTGGCTGTGGCCGCTTGCGTGGAGACGTTCACCAGTTCCACCAGTCCGGCATCCGTAGGTACGGTGGCGGTGTTGGCGCGGACGGGCGTGGAGAATCGCACAAACGCCTGCGCGCTTACGGCGGCCAGCGCGGAGACGGGGCGCGCAGTGGTGGGACCGGCGGGATTCGGCAAGCCGCCGGGGGTGGATCCGCTGCCGGTGACGCTGGTAGAGACGATAATCAGCGATGAGTTCAATTGGAGCCCGTCCACCACGAAGTAACTGCCGTTCGGGCCGGCGGAAGCGGGTCCGAAGTAGGTGGAGGTAATCGGCGTGGGCACGACTTGGCGGGTGCTGATAAAGCTGTCGTTCGATGCGGAGTACAGATAGCCGGCCCCGTTTCCGGCGAGCAGCAGGACGTACGAACCTTCCGGCGACGAGGCAAAAGAGGCATCGGCGGGCGTGGAAATAGTGGTGGCCGTCCCGAAAACCAGGCTGTTGAGGACCCGCGGCGTGACGGTGTTTCCGACCACGCTCCATAGAGAACCGTCCGACATCAAAACCTGCGCTCCGTGCTGGCTGGAAGCCACCAGCAGCGGATTCAGGATCGCCAGGGTGGATCCGAAGGGGAGCGGCGGGAACGTCACTGTGCCTGTGACCGCCAACGTGGCGACATCCACCACGGTCAGGTTCTCGCCACCGCTATTGGCGACGTAGAGCGTGTTGCCGTCGCCGGCCAGCGCGATGGAGCGCGGCAACTGCCCCACGCCGATGGGTGTCAGAAATTCCTGCTCCGAGGTGTCGAACACTTCGATGCGGTTCTGGCCCGGGTTGGCGATGTACAGCCGCGGACGGGCAGGGTCGGCCACCAGGGCGGTCAGGCCCAGGCTGCCGGCGCCCGTGTCCACCGGAACGATATTTCCGCGCGCTTCGGTATTGCGGCTGTTCGAATACACCCGCACGAGAGGGATGAGATTGACCGCTTCGGAAGACTGAATCAGCAGTTGGTCCGGAGTGGCGGTGCCCAGCGTCTTGCCGGCCGCCGAGTTGATCTGCGCGGTGATATTTCCGCCGTAGCTTTCGGCGGTGGTCTTCAGTTGGACCGATGTACTGCTGCTGGCGAGGACCTGCGCGGTGACCGTCATCTTGCCGCCCCCGGTGTTGCGGACGGGAATGGTCACCGAGTTCAGGGCCGCGGTGGCGCCGCACTGATCGGTGGCCAGCAGAGCCACCGTCGAATCCGGAACCCCGATGGGGGACGTAGTCTGCACCGTGCCGATCGGCAACTGCGTGAATCCGGATTCGGAAATAGCATAAATGGTGGCGCCGTCGGAGGTGATCGCCATTTTGCCGCTCAACTGCTCGGGAATCTGGTACCCCATCCGGACCATCAGATTGTTTGGTGAGTTCGCAAGCAACGTGCTGGTGTTGGATTGCGGCGCCGGGACCAGCACAGGCACGATATTGTATGCCGTCAGGAGGCTCGTGCCGTCCGGCGTGAACACCGCTCCGCCTTGCAGCGTCTGGGTGGCGAAATTCGTCCCGGCGGCGAACGTGAACGGCGCATTGCTGGTATTCTGTTGCCCCAGCACCACCAGGGACGTCGCATCGAAGAGGATGCTGCCCGAAAGGAACCGCGAACCGTCCGGGGAGACCGCCAGGATGCCGGTCGGAGGGGAAGCGTTGGTTCCGGTGTTGCCGATGACGCGGGAACGCAGGACCGTGGCCGAGGCCACGTCGTAAACCCAAACCGCGCGCGAGGCAGCCTGCTCATTGACGCCGACGATGGTAGCTCCATTGGAAGCAGCCACCATGCGGCTGTGTCCGGCGAGATAGGCGTTGCTGTTGGGCGGCGGAAGTGTCGGGGCGGTGGGCGCGGTGGGCGCCACCACGATGGCCTGCAGCGAGTTGGCGGCCGTGGCGTTGGGGTCGTACAGGCTCAAGACGCCTTGCCCGCTGGACGTGCCGATGGTGCTGATGAGAACCTTTCCATCGAAGCCTACGGCAACCGCTTCGGGATTCGCCAGAAGCCGGACCGTATTCACCTTGGCCATGGTGTCCAGGTTGATGATGTCGAGCGAGGCGCTGGTGTAGCAGGCGACGTAGAGGTATTGGGATCCGCCGGTGGCGCGGGGGGGCGACATCGCCAGGGAGATAGGGATGGGGTCCACGGCGATCGAGAATGTGCCCAAAGCGGGGCTGGGAGGCTTGGTCGTGATGTTGTAGATCTCGACCGCGGGGGGGCTTACGGTCGCGTTCAGGACATACAGGCGATTCCTGGTCTGATCTAGGGCAATGTCGGCTAAGGGTGCAGTATGCGGCACGACGGTCCCAAAGGTAGCCCCAACGGCCGGCAACCCCCACCCAATCAATGCGAGTACCCACCGAAATCCCGAAATTCGGCTCATTTGCTGTGGAAACTACTATAACCCATCGCGGAGCGGTTTGTTGCCCAGCCCGTGCGTAAGTGACATTAATTACGTTACATCGATCGGGACGCGCGAGGGAGGTACGTTTCCTCACAGGGCTGCAAAATCGATGGTGCTACAATGTCTGCTGATGTTCCTCACATAGCCAGTCGTCTTCCTGGAAGGTAGCCTTCCAGCCATTGTTCTTTCCTGTCGGCCCGCGATGCTTCAGAGGCGCGGGAACAAAGCTAACTGATTCAAACTCAAGGAGATTTTTGGGATGAGGAGACTATTGTCCAGTGGTTTGATCGTACTGGCGGGGGCTGTCGGACCCGGTGCGCTTTCGCCTCACCAATCCTATCGTCCGCATGTGAGCGATCACCGGAGCGATCCTCGCCTGGAGACTCTTCGCCACTTCTTCCAGAGGTTCGAATGTCCGGCCGAGGCGTATGCGGTGGAGTTCCTGGAGGCCGCCGATGCGTACCAGTTGGATTGGCGCCTGCTACCCAGCATCTCGTTTGTGGAATCGTCCGGCGGTAAGGCCACGGCGAACAACAACATGTTCGGCTGGGACCAGGGGCATGCCCGGTTCTCTTCCCTGACAGCCGGTATTTACGAAGTGGGTTACCGTTTGGCCTACTCGGAACCGTATAAGGACAAGAATCTGGATACGGTCCTGACGATCTACAATCCGGTTGGACCGTACGCACGAGCGGTGAAATCCGTGATGCGGCAGATTGCCCCCGTGCAATGATCCGCGCCGGGACCCGAACGGTTACTTAGCCGGGCGACGGCCCGATTGTATTCCCGATCCGCAAAACTTCCCAGCGCTACTATGAATGCCGCAAGCGCCGGCAAGCTCGCCGCCGGCCCGTGCCGCCCCGTTGACAAGCTTCCGCAAACCGGCGTATATTTGCTAACATACTGATCTTTCAGTGGTTGCTGGAATTTGGCGCATTGGTCTCGTGCTGCATAGTATTGGGGATTCGAAGCGCGCCCGTTCCCAGGCGCTCACAACCCGCCTCGGGAGTTCGCCGTACCTGCAGCCAACGATGAATCAGTGAACGGGCGGAGACGTAATGGCCGTAGACCATAACAATGGGCAAGTGGACCAACCGGTCCCGGAGAATTACGAAAACCTTCTCGACGATTACAGCCACTTTGCCCCGCCGGCGGCCGACGAAGTTCTGCAAGGCACCGTCCTTGGAATCACCGCAAAAGACGTAATCATAGATTTCGGGTACAAATGCGAAGGCATTGTTCCCATCGAGCAATTCAAAACGCCCAGCGGCGAGCTCACCGTGCAGGTGGGCGACGCAGTCGACGTCATGATCGATCAGGGTGGCGAGCAGCAGGAAGGATACGTCCTGCTCTCACACACCCGCGCATCGCGCCTGCGCGTGTGGGACAACCTCGACAAGGCGTACCAGGAACAGCTCATCGTCTCCGGCCGCGTACTCGGACGAGTGAAGGGCGGCCTGGCCGTGGACGTGGGAATCAAGGCATTCATGCCCGGCAGCCAGGCGGATCCGCGTCCGGTCCACAATCTGGATTCGCTGGTGGGGCAGGACATCCCGGTCAAGATCATCAAGCTCAATCGGCGGCGCGGCAACGTGGTGGTATCGCGCAAGGCCGCGGTCGAAGACGAAATCAACTCGCGGAAGGGCGCCACTCTGGAGCACCTTTCCGAAGGATCGGTAGTCACCGGAACGGTCAAGAATCTGACCGAGTACGGCGCTTTCATCGACTTGGGCGGCATTGACGGCCTCTTGCACGTGACCGACATGTCTTATGGACGGATTACCCATCCGTCGGAGATATTGCACGTCGGCGACGAAATCACCGTCAAGGTGCTCAAGTTCGATAAGGGCAAGGAACGCGTGTCGCTGGGCATGAAGCAGATCGGGCCGGATCCGTGGGATGTGGTGATGGAGCGATACCCGCTCAACGCGCGCGTCATCGGGCGCGTGGTCAATGTCACCGACTACGGGGCTTTCGTGGAACTGGAGGCCGGCATCGAGGGTCTGATCCACATCAGCGAGATGACCTGGTCGCGGCGCATGAAACATCCTTCGAAGGTAGTGAAACCCGGCGACCAGGTGGAAGCCGTGGTGCTGGAAGTACACCCTAAGGACCGCCGCATTTCGCTCGGCCTGAAGCAACTCGAAGCCAACCCGTGGACCACCATCGACAGCCGCTATAGCGTGGGATCGGTAGTGGAGGGCCGGGTGCGCAACATGACGGATTTCGGCGCGTTCATCGAAATTGAGGAAGGAATCGATGGCCTGGTCCACGTTTCCGACCTATCCTGGACCAAGCGGGTGAAACATCCGTCGGAGATTTTGAAGAAGGGGCAGATTGTCCAGGCCGTGATTTTGAACATCGATTCGGCCTCTCACCGGCTCTCGCTGGGAATCAAACAACTGCAGCCGGACGCCTGGGAGAGTTATTTCCAGAACCACCAGGTGGGCGACACGGTACACGGCCGGGTCTGCCGCCTGGCCAGTTTTGGGGGCTTTGTGGAACTGGCGGAAGGGGTGGAAGGTCTCTGTCATTTTTCCGAGGTGCCGGGGTATTCCGGGCGCCGCGGGTCTGAAGAACCGCCCCTGGCCGTGGGCCAGGAATTCGATTTCAAGATCATCAAGATGAGTGAAGCCGAAAAGAAAATCGGCCTGAGTTTGCGGGCCGTGGCGGACGACGAAGAGAAGACCCGTCTGGAAGATTACCAGCGCCAGGCGGCCGCCGCCACCACCACCATCGAGGAAGTGATGAGTTTGAAAGATCGCAACCTCGAATAACTTGCAAATTTTTTGTAATCAAGCGATACTGCGGTTTCGTAAGCGGTTGACGCTCCAGGAGAAGATGAATGACGAAAGCCGATCTGATTGAAGAAGTCTCCCGCGTGGTGGAGATGACCCGGAAGGAGTCCGAGGTCATCGTGGAGGCCATTTTCGACAGTATCGTGCGGTCGCTGCGCACCGACGACAAAATTGAAATCCGCGGGTTCGGCAGTTTTCGCACGCGGCAAAGACAGCCGCGGATCGGTCGCAATCCCAAGACCGGAGCGCGCGTCGAGGTGCCCGCCAAGAAGATTCCATACTTCAAGCCCAGCAAGGAACTGAAGGACGTAGTCAACAGTTCGCCCACTCCCGTCGCAGCCCCCAGCGCGCCGCCGGAACCGACACCGACTCTCTAATCGCCGAATCAATGGACTTTCTCTGGACTCCCTGGCGCTACCAGTACATCGTCAAGCCGGAGGATCAAGGCGTCTGTGTATTTTGCGCCGCCGCCGAATCGGCTGACGATGCACGCTCATTCGTGGTACACCGGGCCAAGCGCAGCTTCGTGATCCTCAACCGTTACCCGTATACCAGTGGACACTTGATGGTGGTTCCCTACGAGCATCTGGCCTCGCTGGTGGAACTGGAGGACGAGACGCTGGCGGAAATGATGTTGCTGGCGCGCGATGCGGAGCGGCATCTGCGCGCCGTCTACCGGCCGGACGGGCTGAACGTCGGAATCAATCTGGGCCGCTCGGCCGGCGCTGGAATCGCCGCGCACGTCCACCTGCATGTTCTGCCACGTTGGACCGGGGACACCAACTTCTTGACGGTTGTCAGCGAGACGCGGATACTTCCGGAAGATTTGGAAACTACCTGGAAGAGACTGCGCGAGATCTGGTAGTCGCTTGACGCCGAGCCTCCGTCCGGCCCATCGCTCGTGCAGGCGATTCAGGAGGAGCTGGGACTCAAACTGGAGAAAGGCAAAGGGCCGGTCGAAGTGGTTGTCGTCGATCACATGGAGAAGCCGTCGGAGAACTAACCCGCTTGCTACACTACGCTCGTGCCGTACCGGTCGCCTCTCTGCCTGATGGTGTCCCTGGTTCGCGACGGCGCCATCTCGCCCACGGAACTGCTGGAAGCCCATCTGCGCCAGATTGAGCGCCGCAATCCGGAGATCAACGCATTCACCATGGTGTTGGGCGAGCAGGCGCGCCATGAAGCCCGCGACCGCGAAGCCGCGTTGGTGCGCGGCCAGCCGCTGGGGATGCTGCACGGCATTCCGGTCACCGTGAAGGACAGCTTCGATATCGCGGGCTTGCCCACCCAATCGGGCAGCCGGCTGCGCCGCGGCCATCGCGCGTCCGAAGATTCCTGGGTGGTGGCGCGGCTGCGGGCTGAGGGCGCTATCCTGCTGGGCAAGACGAATACACCGGAACTGCTGGCCAACTACGAAACCGACAATCATGTGACCGGCCGCACCAATCATCCGCGCGACCCCGAGCGGACGCCGGGCGGATCGAGCGGCGGCGAGGCGGCGGCCATTGCGTCGTACTGTTCGCCTGGAGGCGTTGGCAGCGATGGCGGAGGGTCCATCCGCGTTCCGGCGCACTTCTGCGGCATCGCCGGTCTGAAGCCGACTCCGGGACGCATTCCGGCTACCGGCCACTTTCCGGCGCTCGGCCTTCCCGCGGGACTGCTGACCGCTGCCGGCCCGATGGCGCGGACCGCCCTGGATCTGCAGTTGCTCTTCTTCATTCTGGCCGGGTACGATCCCGAGGACCCGTTTTCCTCTCCGTTACCCTTGCGAAAGCCGCAGCCGGAAACTCCGCGCGCCGGCGTCTGGGAGCAGTTCTACGAAGTTCCGGTGGACGCCGAAATCCAGGCCGCTGTCCGTCGCGCGGCGGCACTGCTGGCCGACTTCGGAATTCCCGTCGAGCCTTTTGCGCCGCGCGGTCTGGAACGCGCGCCCAACGTCTGGGCGTTTCTGTTTAACCAGTGGCCCTCGGCCGCCCTGTGCGAACTCGTAAAAGGGCGCGAAGACGAGATCCACTGGACCCTACGGGAATCTCTGGGCGTCGCGGATCCCTCGGGGCATCAGGTGTTTACCCAACTGGCTACGCGGGACCGCATGCGCGCCACATTCCTGCGCCAGATGCAGGACATCGCGGTGCTGATCATGCCGGTCTGCGGCATCACAGCGTTTCACCATCGCCAACGAAGGTATCCGGTGGAAGACGGCGAAATCGGCCTCTTCCAGGCCATGATGCCAGCGGTGCTGGCCAATGTTCTGGGACTGCCGGCGGTGACCGTGCCGATGGCCGTGTCGCAGGCGGGGATGCCGATCGGAATCCAGATGATGGGACGGCCGTTCGAAGAGGAACTGCTGCTCGAACTGGCGGTGCGATTGGAAGAGGCCCGCGGACCGCTCCCCTTCGATCCGTCGGAACCGGTATCCTGATCGGTAGCCAATTATGCCGGAAACTATGGAGCTCAAACTCGTGCCGCTGGCGGTTCCCGAAGGCGGCAATCTCATCCTGGGACAATCGCACTTCATCAAGACCGTGGAAGACATCTATGAGGCGATCGTCAATACCGTGCCGCAAATGAAGTTCGGCGTGGCCTTCAACGAATCGTCCGGACCGTGCCTGATCCGCGTGGACGGCAATGACGAAGACCTGAAGGCGCTGGCCGCGCGCAACGCCTCGGCCGTGGCCGCCGGCCACACATTCGTGGTGGTGATGCGAGACGGCTACCCCATCAACATTCTCTCGCGCATCAAGGCTGTGCCGGAAGTCTGCAATATCTTCTGTGCCACCGCCAACCCGGTGCAAGCCGTAGTCATCGAGAGCGATCAGGGGCGAGGTGTCCTGGGCGTGATCGATGGTTTCGTCCCAAAAGGCACCGAAGGCCCGGAGGACGCCGAGCAGCGCCGGGGATTCTTAAGGATGATCGGGTATAAGAGATAAGGCTAACGGCCGCCCAGATCGATCCCCAGCTTTTTTAGCTCCTCGGAGTAGTACCGGCGATGCAGCAGGTCCCACTCCTCGGAGCCTTCGGGGATCTCCCGTTTTTGAGAACGGATCTTCTGGCGGGCGGCGCGGTCGACTTTGTCTTCGGCCAGCAGCAGGTCTTCCATAACCTTCCGAATATCCAGGCGGACGGCGTTGGTGTCCTTGTTTTTCATTCGAAGTTCGCGGGTCTTGCGCAGCATCTCGACCAATTTGTGCGAGATGTCGGTCACCTTATCGCGCGAAAGCTTCATGGCGTCGCCGGTGTCCCGTCCGGATGCGCGAATCACCTTGCGTTGCGAGATCAGCGTGTTCTTGATTTTCCGGAACATGTCCTGGTAGCTGACGCCTTCGCGGCGCATATACTCGCTGTACTGGTCCAACAGATCCCGGACTTCGTCGTTCAACCGGTCTTCCACGGCCAATTCTTCGGAGATAACGGTGGCGATCTTCCCCGCCACCAGATCGGGATCGGTAGTCTCGATCACCGTGGGGGTGAGCCTGTTGACGAGTTGCCGGGAAAGATATGCGACAAATTCTCTGGCGAGCAGCATTCGGTAAAGGCGAATTGTCAGTTTATCACGTTATCGAAAGCAGCCTCGCGGGCGCTTGGGCCCGCGATGTGTCCTGGAGACAACACAGGCTTGGTGCTGATCCACACCATGCCTGCAAAAGCCCTTGCAAGGGATGCCCCCTCCAGGGTTATGCTCAAACTGAGAGAACACTCAGGACGATCATCGACTGTGGCTGAAGATCCATTAACGTATTTGCCGCGAAAAACGGCCGAGGAAGTGCCGAAGGGCGCTACCATTTATGGCCCGGACTCGCCCAACGACCAACTCTTCGTGGTGATCGTGGGACGGGTGCGCATCACCCATACCTCAACCGATGGCGGCCATACCGTCGGACGGATTGTGCGGGCCGACGGCGTCTTCGGCGAAACCGCACTCAGCGGCCGGCCGGTGCGGTCGGAATCAGCGGAGGCCATGGACGATGTCACATTGATGTCGTGGACGCGGGAAGAAGTAGAGCGGCAAATCGAACACGAACCGCGGCTGGGGCTGGCGTTGTGCCAATCCCTGGTCCGGCAGGGTCTGGAACTTCAGGACCGCATCGAGAGTATGGCCGTGTATAAGACCCCGGAGCGGGTGGCGCGGGCCCTGCTGCAGTTGGCCGACGACCTCGGCAGCGCCATGCCGGACGGCGCCGTTCGCATCGGATCCCTGACCCACCACACCCTGGCTGAGTACGTGGGAACGTCGCGCGAAATTGTGACGTTTCAGATGAATCGCCTGCGCAGGCAGGGCCTGATCCGCTACTCGCGCCAGTATATCGATATCTATACGGCGCAGGTGCGCGAGTCGCTGATAAGCAGCGGCGCCGCCGGGGCACAAGCGAATTAAGCCGTCTGCCCGGAGCGGGGACGCGACCGGGCGCCGTTAGCCGAAGGCTCTTATCCGTCGTATACGAAGTGCAGAAGCTTCTTCAGATCTTCCCAGGCTTCCCGCTTCGCAGCCTCGTTGTAGGGGCGCAGCAGGTAGGAGGGATGGTACGTCACCATCACGGGGATATCTTTCCATTGCAGCCATTTCCCGCGCATCTTGGTGACGCCTTCCTTGTGACCGGTGAGGGCGCGGGCCGCCGTGCCGCCCAGGGCGCAAATTGCCTTCGGATGAATGGTGGAAAGCTGGCGATAGAGGAACTGGCCGCAAATTTCCATTTCGTCGGGCTCGGGAGTGCGGTTGCCGGGAGGGCGGCACTTCACCACGTTGCAGATGTAGACATCGTCGCGGTGCAGGGCGATTCCCTCCTTGCGGGCGGTATTCTCAATCATCTGGGTCAACAGTTGCCCGGCGCGGCCCACGAATGGGATGCCTTGGGCGTCTTCATCGGCGCCTGGACCTTCCCCGACAAAGACCAGCGGCGATTTCTCATTGCCCACGCCGAAGACCAGTTTGTTGCGCCCTTCATGGAGTGGACAGCGCCGGCAATCGCCGATGTCTTCCAGAATGCGGAGCAGCGTATCGCCCTCGGGAGAGAGCGGGGGAAGCTCGACGGGAGTGGACATAAGGGTGGGTGTCTGCCGGTAGAGGGTCTTGATGCCCAGGTCCTGGTAGAACTCGAGATAATGGCGAAGGAGTTCAGCGTCCATCGGAGGCATGAAGGGCCAGGCGCAGTTTCAAGACCTGGTCGAAGATGCGGTCGGCTATTTCGCGCTTGGGAGCCCGCGCCAAAGGTACGGTTTCGCCGGTGCGCAGGACCAAGGTGACTTCGTTCTCTTCCGACTCGAACCCCAGATCGGGACCGCCGACCAGGTTGGCGACCACCATGTCGCAGTTCTTGGACTCCAGCTTGCGCCGGGCTTCCTGCACCAGGTTCTCGGTCTCGGCGGCAAAGCCGATCAACAGGCGGTCTTCCTTTTTCCGCCCGAGTTCGGCCAGGATATCGGGCGTGGGATCCAGTTCCAGCGAATACCGCGCGGCGGTCTTCTTGACCTTCTGGGCGGGCACTTTGCTCAAATGAAAATCGGCGACGGCCGCGGCTTTGATGACGACCCCGGCGTCGGTCAGGTTGTCGAAGACCTTCTCGCGCATTTCGGCGGCGGTGCGCACCTGGATCGGTTCCACGCCGGCGGGCGGCGGCAGATTCACCGGTCCGGATATCAGAATGACGCGCGCTCCGCGGGATCGGGCGGCCTCGGCCAGCGCATAGCCCATCTTGCCGCTGGAGCGATTGGAGAGGAAGCGCACCGGGTCGAGCGGCTCCTGGGTGGGACCGGCCGTAATGAGCACCACCTCGCCATCCAGATCGCGACGCTGGTGCGTCTCCCGCCGGATCGCTTCGGCAATGGTCTCGACGATGGTTTCAGGATCGGCCAGGCGTCCCGGTCCGGTCATGCCGCAGGCCAGGTATCCGCTATCCGGCTCCACGATGCGGTGGCCGCGTTGGCGCAGGGTCTCCAGATTAGCCTGGGTAGCGGGATGCCGCCACATGTTGACGTTCATGGCCGGGGCGATCACCACCGTGCCGGTGAACGCCAGGTACAGAGTGGTCAGGAAATCGTCGGCCAACCCGTGCGCCAGTTTGGCCATCAGGTCCGCGGTCGCCGGGGCGATCACCAGCAGTTCGTGTTCCTGGGCCACCGCAATGTGTTCAATGGCGCTCTCCATGGCGAACAGATCGGTAAGCGTCTTGCGGCCGGTGAGGGCGGCAAACGTCAGAGGCTGGATAAACTCCTGGGCGCGCCGCGTCATCGCCGCTTGCACCTGGTGCCCCTGCTGCATCAGGAGGCGCGCCAGTTCCGCCGCCTTGTAGGCCGCGATACCGCCACCGATGCCGAGAAGGATCTTCATGGGAAGAAGCCGGCAACCTACCGGACCAGATTACAGTACGGTATCGGGCAGAGGCTCCTGGGGCGCAGGCCCGGTGAGCGAATACTTCACCAGCCCGCGGCGCACCTCTTCGGTGGCAATGATGGTCGGTTTCTTGGAGGATGTCGGCAGCACAGGGCGCGCGCCGCCTTGCAGTTGCCGGGCCCGTTTGGCTGCAACAATGATGAACCGGTAAGTGCTCTGCTCCGGATCGTCGGGGAGGGTGCAGTGCGCGTTATTCCGGGGTGGCGTTTTATCACCCATAGTATCGATACCTCTTTAGACTTGAAATGTGTCCAGAATGGGCCGGATCTGATCTTCAATCCTGGTCCGCCGCACCCGCTCCGCGCGAACAATCGCGCTCAGGGCGGCGCCGGATTCCTCTACTTCGCGGTTGATCAAAACATAATCGTACGTTTTGTAATTCCGGATCTCCTCGGCCGCTTCCCGCAACCGCCGTTCAATTACCTCCTCCCGGTCTTCCCCGCGGGCGCGAAGCCGATGTTCCAGAATCTGCCTTGAGGGAGCCAGGATAAAAACGGTGACGGCTTCGGGAATCTGCTCTTTCAATTGTCTCGCACCTTGCACATCGATGTCGAGCACCAAGTCCCGGCCCTGGATCTGCGCCTCCTCCAGAATTCCGCGGTGCGTGCCGTAGTAATTGCCGAAAACGCAGGCCCATTCCAGGAATTCGCGGTTGGCGATGCGACGCTCGAACTCTTCCCGCGAGACGTACCGGTAGCTCTGGCCCTCCACCTCACACCCGCGCGGAGCTCGCGTTGTATAGGAGACCGAGAACATCAGTTCCGGCACGCTGGCGAACAATTTGGCCACCAGAGTGGATTTTCCGGAGCCTGAGGGGGCGGAGACGATAAAGACAGTTGTCATGTAAGGCTGCCCCACACGTGGCGCACGCACTCGTACGTGCCGCATCGACACTCGTGTCGATGCCCGGCGGCGAAAGGCGGGAGCAACTGGCGTCCGCCAGCCGTCCGGATGAGTCGGGACGCGGCGCGCACGAGTGCGTGCGCCACATCCCAGCGAAACCAAGTTGTTGCCAATTTCTCCGGCGCCATCCTCATTCCAGATTTAACGACTGTTCCCGGACCTTGTCGATCTCCGCCTTGGCGGCCAGGGCCAGGTCCGTCATGGTGAGGCCCAAATCGCCCAGCCCGCCGGTTTTCGACAAAATCGTATTGGCCTCCCGGTTCATCTCCTGCAGCAGAAAATCGAGCCGTTTGCCCACTTCGCCGCCGCCGGAGAGCATACTCTCCAGTTGGCCCGCGTGCGTGCCCAGACGGACCAATTCTTCGCTGATGTCGCTGCGGTCCGCCAGAATGGCGGCTTCCTGAGCCAGACGCTGGGGATCGACCGCCACGCCGCGCAACAGATCGTCCAATTTTTCACGCAAGCGCTTCTGGAATACCGGGATGGCTCCGGCGCGGATCTCTTCCATGCGGGCCACCAGGCCCCGCAGGTTTTGGCAGCGATTCCGGATCTCCTCCACGGTGGCCGCTCCCTCGCGCTCGCGGAAGACATTCAACGCCTCCACTGCCTCGGCGGCGGCCGCCACGAGCGCCTTGCCAACCACTTCGCCAGGGTCCTGCGGCTCGCCCGCGGCCAGCACCCCGGGGAACTGCAGAGCGCGGTTGAGATCGGGCTCGGCGCTCAATTCGTACTTCGCCGACGCCTGCCGGAAAGCCTCCACATAGACGTCCAGAAGTTGCCAGTCGACGGGCGCCTGGACGGCGGCCGAGGTTCGCGCGAACGACACGTGAATCTGCACATGTCCCCGCGCCACTCCCGACTTCACGACGCTGCGAACCTCATTCTCCAGGCCGTCCAACTCCTGCGGCAGGTGGAAATGCAGGTCCAGGCCGCGATGGTTTACGCTCTTCAGACTGAGCGAAATCTCGCCCTCGTCGACAGTCTTTCGTACCCGGGCAAAGCCGGTCATGCTGCGTATGCTCACGAGTCCAGCCCCGATCCGACATCCACGAACTGCAGTTCGTGAAGCCGTGAGTAGATTCCCCCCAGGCGCAGCAACTCTTCGTGCGTCCCGGTTTCGCGGATGCGGCCCTTTTCCAGCACCACGATCTTGTCGGCGCGGCGAATAGTGGAGAGCCGGTGCGCGATCACGATGACGGTGCGGTGTTCCATCAGGTTGGCCAAGGCCTTCTGGACCAGCATTTCCGATTCCGTATCGAGGTGCGACGTGGCTTCATCGAGAATCAGAATGGGCGCGTTCTTCAGCAGAGCCCGCGCGATGGCCAGGCGCTGCCGCTGCCCGCCGCTCAGTTTGACGCCGCGATCTCCCACGATGGTGTCGTACCCCTCCGGCAGGCGAAGAATGAACTCGTCCGCCAGGGCAGTCTCGGCGGCGCCGCGAATCGATTCCATGGAAGCCTGCGGCCGCGCATATGCGATGTTGTGCGCTACCGTGTCGTTGAACAGGAACGTATCCTGCGCCACGATGCCGATATGCGAGCGCAGCGACGCCAGGTCGAGTTCGCGGACATCGTACCCGTCCAGACTGATGGACCCGTCCGTGACGTCGTACAGGCGTGGGACCAGGTTCGCCACGGTGGTCTTGCCGCCGCCTGACGCCCCCACCAGGGCTACCACTTCACCGGCGTTCACTTGCAGGTTCAGGCCTCGAATCTGGAATCCCTTGGGCGCCGACGGGTAGTGGAAGGAGACATTCTGGAACGTCACCGCAGTCGTAAAACGGTCCAGGCTCTGAGCGCCGGGTTTTTCGGCGACTTCTTCGCTGTGGTCGAGATAGGCGAAGACTTCACGCGACGATCCCAGCGCCTGCTCAAAGATGTTGTGAATACCCACCAGGCGTTTGACAGGTTCGAGGAGCATCAGCAGGGCCACCACGAAACTGGCGAATTGGCCGGACGTGAGCGTGTTGTGTACAATCTGGTCCCGGGCGTACTTGAGCAGAACCACAATCGTCGTGGCGCCCATCAGTTCGATCACGGGAGATGAGATGGCCTGCAGGCGTACGTACTGCAAATTGGTTTTGAGCAGCTTGCGCGCGGCTTCCCGGAAACGGCGCGATTCGTACGGCTCGGCGCCGAAAACTTTCACCACCATGTGCCCGCTGAGGGTTTCCTGCAGGATCTGGCTCAGGTCGCGCTGGCGGTCCTGTGTTCCGTGCGTGGTGCGGCGAATGCGTTTGCCGATCCGCAGTACCGGCAGGATCACGAGGGGCACTACCAGAAAGCTCAGGAGCGCCAGTTTGGGATCCGTGCCGATCACCACCAGCAGCAGAGCCGCGAGGGCGAAAGACTGCCGCAGAAGGTCCGCCAAAATGTGCGAGGTGGCGAGTTGCACCTTGTCGATATCGTTCATGATCGACGACATGAGACTGCCCGTGGAATGCGACTCGAAGAATTCGGCGCCTTGCTTCAGAACTTTGTCGTAAACCTGGTTGCGCAGATTGGTCACGGCCGAGAAGCCGACGTAGTTCACCAGGTAGTTGCCGAGGTAGTCGCAAAGCCCCTTCGCCAGGAAGACGGCGAGAATGGCGAAGGCCACTATATCCAGGATGTTGTGCAGCGACGCCGGGTGCGCCAATTTGAAGTCGTGTTTGAAGATCGGATCGGTGTATAGGATGACGGGCGCTTCCGTGATTTTGGTGTCGAGGACGTGATCGAAGATCGGCCCCACCAGCAGAGCCATGGTCCCCGTGGCGCCGCCGGCCAACGCCATCAGCACCACGGAAATCCCAAGTTGCGCCGAGTACCGGCGTCCATACGCCAGCAGCCGCAGCAGTTCCTTCATGCGTGCACCCGCAGCCGCGCGGTGGCCGTGATGACCTGCGACGCCCCCACATTACGGATGCCGCCGCGCGCCCTGACCACCTCCGAAGCCGTTCGCCACGGCCCCCAGATGGCTGGATCCGATTCCCCGAAGATCACCACGACGGGCAATCCGAAAGCCGCGGCCATGTGGGCCGGACCGGAATCGTTACCGACGAATAAGGAAGCGGTAGCCAGCAAATCGTCGATCTCGGCCAGCGGCCGGCCGCGCTGCACGCGGAATCCGTCGAACGGAGAAAGGTCGTCGCCCTCGGCGCCGATGAAAACTACCTCCAGGCCGGATTGCCGCAAGTGCTCCGCCACCTCGCGGAATCCGTCCGCCCGCCAGGTCTTCTCGGGAGCGGCCGCAACCGGGTGGATTACGGCCAACGGCCGCGTTGGCCCGGTCGCACGGGACACCAATTGCGCCCGCGGAATCTCGCGGCGCGCCGCCCCCAACCAGAACATGGCGCTGGCCATATGTTCGGCCGTATGCACGGTACGCTCTTCGCCCAGAATTTCCTGCGCGCGCGGAATATGCAGGTTGTAGACGAACTGTTGGCGGAAGTGCCCGAAGCCGGCGCGGTAGCGCGCGCCCGACAACGCCGTAATCCACGCGCTCCGGCCGCCGCCGTGGAGATTGAGGCAGAGCCGCGGCAGAAACTTCCGCACCACAGCCGGTTCCGGCGGCAGAATTTCATCTACATCCGGATGGCCGTCAAAAATGTCGCGGAAGCGCTCTTCCACCACTACGGCCACCCGCAGGTCCGGCCGCGCGCGTTTCAGGATGGCGAGCGCAGGTGTGGTGAGGACGCAATCCCCCAGCGATCGGAGGCGAAGGATGGCGACCCGGCTTTCCGGCGGCAGATTTTCCAGTACGCTTCCCACGACGTCTTATTCTTCGATTTTCGCCTCGTCGACCAGCATGACGGGAATGTCGTCGCGAACCGGGTAGACGCGATGACATTCCACGCACTTCAGCCCGCTTTGATCGGGCTTCAACTCGACCGTCGCTTTGCAAACCGGGCACACGAGGATTTCGAGCAGTTCTTTACTGATGGCCATAGTGACCCTCCAGTTTACCAGGACTGGCCGTCAGGCCCCCATTTCCGCGCGCGTCTTCGCCACCACCGCCAGATATTGCCGCGCCCGCTCCGCAATCACTTCAAAACGCCCTTCCTGAATGGACTTGGCGTCCACCAGTTCGCCGCCCACGCCTAGCGCACAGGCTCCGGCCTTCAGGAAATCGCCAGCCGTTTCCAGGTTCACGCCGCCGGTGGGAATCAGGCCGATTTGCGGGAACGGTCCCTTCAATGCCTTGATGTACTTGGCGCCGCCCACATTGCCGCACGGGAAGACCTTCACTGCATCGGCGCCGGATTCCCACGCGGTCAGCACCTCGGTCGGGGTCAGCGCGCCCGGAAAAACCGGCTTGGAGTAGCGCCGGGCGATTTCGACCACCGAAAGCCGCAAACTGGGTGAGACCACGAACTCCGCTCCCGCCAACATGCAGATGCGCGCCGTCTCGGGGTCCAGAACGGTGCCGGCGCCCAGCAATACCTTGCCGCCGAAGCGGTCGGCGAGCCTTTCGAGGGCCTTCACGGCGCCCGGAACCGTCATGGTGACCTCGGCGGTGGTGATACCGCCCTGGTGCAGCGCTTCGACGGCGTGGATGGCTGCCTCGGCGCTCGCAGCGCGGACGACCGGGACAATTCCGACCCCGGTAATCCATGTCAGAATCTCTTTGGAAGTCATCTGCCCCTCACGGTAACACGCTATCCTAGTGGCTTGACGCCGCAACAAAAACCGGAAGAGGGAAAACGGCCGCTACGGGCCTCGGTCGTAGTGGTTTCGTGCAACCGGAAACCGCTGCTCGAAACGTGTCTGGCTTCACTCGAGAAGAGCGAAGGCCGCGACGACCTGCAGATCATCGTAGTGGACAACGGCTCGGTGGATGGAGCCGCGGAATTGGACGCCCAATTTCCGCGGGTACAGTGGATCCGCCTGCCCAAAGACTTCGGCCTGACGAAGGCCATGAACCTGGGATGGCGTGCCGCCGACGCGGGCCTGGTTTTCTTCCTGCACGACGATACACAAGTGGAGCCCGGCTCCGTATTGCGCCTGGCCGAAAAACTGGAGGCCAATCCCGACGTCGCGGCCGTCTGCCCGCTGCTGGTGGATGAAGAAGGCCGCCCCGCTCCGCAATTGGGCAAACTGCCTCCGGACGGAGCGTGGACGCCAGCGGCGCCCACGGGCAGCGACCCGCTAGTGGTGGAATACGCGCGCAGCGCCGCGCTGATGACACGAGTGGCCCTGATCAAAGCGGTCCGCCAGATCGACGAACGATTCGGCCAGTTTGGCGCCGATGCCGACCTGGCGGCGAATTTCCGGCGCGCGTCCAAGAAGGTGCTGCTGCTGCCCGATGTCAAGGTGCGCCATTTGGGCGCCCAAGGCTATACCTCCGAAGAGCGTGCCGATTTCCTGCTGTCGCGCGCCGCCTATCTGGGTAAGTACGATGGCTTCGGCGCGGGCCTGATGGCTCGACTCGGCGCCGTATTCGGTCCGCTCTTGCACTTTCGATTCGGCGAGTTTAAGAACACCGTGGCCGGGCAGAAGATCGATGGCACGCAGATGTAGGTTGCATCGATATACGAACCTGTGCTAACCTCATAAACAGATAAACATCTATCCGTTTATCCGAGGCCCTTTATGACTGAAAGAATCCGCTGGTCGCTGGTAATTTCGAAAGAGACAGATATCGTATTGCGGACCTACCTGGCCCGCCATGGTATGCGTAAAGGTGACCTCTCGAAATTCGTGGAAGAAGCTGTACGCTGGCGTGTCCTGGACCGGACGGTCGCCGAAGCCAAAGCCGCCAATGCCGATGTGCCGCCCGAGGACATCGAGGCCGCCATCTCCGAGGCCATTCAAGCCCTCCGCAGCGCTGGCGTCGGCGCATAGGCGCTCTTGCGCATCATTCTCGACACCAACATCCTGATCAGTGCCTTGATTGTTCCGGGAGGCGCGCCCGACTACCTGTATCAATGCTGGCGCCGGGGCAGCTTCACCCTGATCGCCAGCGAGGAACAGTTCGACGAGTTCCGGCGCGTCTCCCGATATCCACGATTGCAACGGTTCCTCAGCCCAGCGGCGGCCGGCGCCATGGTGAATGAAGTCCGCGAGCTCGCGACACTCACGAGCCGGTTGCCGCATGTGGACGTGAGCCCTGACCCCGCCGACAATTTCCTGCTGGCCATGGCCGAGGTAGGAAAGGCCGACTACCTGGTCACCGGCGACGGCAAGCACTTGCTCAGCTTGGCGCGCCATGGGAGTACCTGCATCGTCACCGCGCGGGAAGCCGCCGCTATACTGGGCTATGTCCAGGGGAGCTAGACTTTTCGCATCCGCGGCGCGTCTCTATCGTCAATGGCGGTCATGGACACTACGCCCCAGGTAACGGAAAGCCGCGCGGCGCGGATGATTCGCGAGGCGTTCGAATCGGGACGCCCTATCACGTACATTCACTCGTCCGAAGAGCAACGCGTCGCCAGAGTGCTGGCTGAATTGGGCAAGGCGCTTTCGACGCCTGTTCTTACGTGGAGCCTCACCGCCGGAATGCAGCGCGCGGGGCGTACCGCTGAAGCCGGCGCCGAGACCCCGCGCGGAGCGTTGGACTTCATCGTCGCGTACCCGGATGCCGCCATTTTCCACCTCAAGGATTTTCACGAGCCGCTTCGCGAATCGGCGGAAATCCGGCGCCGTTTCCGCGACGTCTACGATGCCTGTCTCGACCGGCGGAAGTTTGCCGTAATCACGTCGCCTGTCCGCCAGTTGCCGGAGGAAATCGAACGCAACGTTCTCTTTGTGGACCTCCGTCCCCCCGACCCGGTAGAGTTGCTGGCCTTCGTGCGCGAGGAGACGGCTGAGTTGCCATCCGGCCGGCCGGCCGACGACATCCTGTATCCGGTGGCGCGCGCTCTCCAGGGGCTCACGCTGGACGAAGCCCGTTACGCCATCCGCCGCGCCCTGGCCGGGGGGCGGCCACTGGGACCCGAGTCGCTGCCTGCGTTGCTCGAAGAGAAGCGGCTTCTGGTCAACCGGGGCGGAGTGATCGAGTTCATCACCAGCAACACCGGCATGGGCGAAATCGGAGGTTTGGAAGGCCTCAAGAACTGGCTGGGCGAACGCCGCAAGCTGTTTCAGATGCGCGACAGCGTGAGCGCCGAAATCGTACCCAAGGGGCTGCTGATGATGGGAATCCCGGGCTGCGGGAAAAGCCTCGCGGTGAAAGCCATCGCCAACGACTTTCAGCTTCCTCTCTACCGTGTCGATATGGTCGAGATTTTCTCGGGGCGGCACGGCAAGCCCGAAGGCGCTTTCGTGGCCGCCTGCCGGATGCTGGAAGACATGGTGCCCGCGGTGCTGTGGTTCGACGAAATCGAAATGGCCATCACGTCCACGGAGAACAGCGGCGAGCAGGGGCGAATCTTCGCGTTCTTCCTCACCTGGATGCAGGAAAAAACGCCCGGCCTATTCGTGGCTGCCACCGCCAACCGCATCGACCTGCTGCCCGCCGAAATGATCCGCAAGGGCCGCTTCGACGAGGTCTTCTTTGTCGACCTGCCAACCGAACGTGAGCGGATGGAGATCTTCAAGATCCACCTCAGCCGCCGCGGAGTGGACCCGGGCCGCTACAATATCGAGCAATTAATGGAATTCACTAAAGGCTTTGCCGGGGCCGAGATCGAGCAGTGCGTCATCTCAGCCATCACCAAGGCGCGGCTCGAGGAACGGGAGATCACCGACAACGATCTGGTGGGCATCGCGGCCAAGACGGTGCCCCTGTCCCAGACCATGAAGGAACAAATCAACCACATACGCGCCTGGGCGTTCGAGCGAGCCGTCCGCGCGACTCCGCATACGCCCGGGGGCCGTTGAGTTCTCTTTGGTTAGCATTCGTTGGTAACCTTTGCCATCTAGTCCGGCCGCGGGTACTCCCGATACCATCAAAGCCATGATGGAAGCTCTACTGTGGGTGTTTCTCCCTGGATTTGTGGCCATCGCTTCCGGGCTGCTGGCGTGGTTCGTGATGCAGTCGCGGATGGAGGTCAAGCTCGCCGAACAGCGCGCCGACCTGGCCGAAGCCCGTGGCGCGCTGGATGCCGAAAAGGCGGCGCTCCACTCGTCGATGCCGCTGCACATCCGGGCCGCCGAAGAAACCGCGCGGCGCCAGGCATTCGAGAACTTCCTGAACGAGCTTACCGTCGAACAACGTCATTACACGCGCGAAAACCGCATGTTGATGCAGAGCCGGAAGAGCCTGGTGCTGCAGGAGCGCATGTACTTCCGCAATATCCCCCTCTCCGACTGGATCGAGCATGAAATCACGCTCGATGAAGGCGCCGATATTGACCGCATGGTGCAGGACATGACCATCTTCGACAAGGCCGTAGTCAACATCGCGGATATCCCGCGGCCTCGCAAAGCGCTGGCGTAAGAATAGCCATTAGCCTTCAGCCATTAGCCTGTAAGCTCGGTGCGTGCGCTGGGCAGCCGTCCGGGTGCTTCACCGCGCGCCCGTAAAAGCCAATGGCTAAAGGCTGCTTTAATAGTGGTGGAGACCCCATTTTGAAGAAGCTGCTGTTCCTGCTGCTGGCCCTCCTGGCAGGTGCAATCGTTTGGGGGGTGATGCGGCGGAACGCGCCCCCATCGGTTAAGTTCGTTCACGCCAAGCGGCAAACACTGATCGGTACGCTGCCCACCAACGGTAAGGCGGAGCCCATCGAATGGGAGGTGGCGCGCGCGGTGGCGCCCGGACTGGTAAGCAGGGTGCTGGTACAGGAAGGACAAACCCTAGCGGCAGGCGCAGTGCTGGCCGAAATCGCCGATCCTACTTTTTCGACCGACATTCAGGCCGCCGAGGCGCATGTGGCCGAAGCGCGGGCCAACCTGTCCGCGCTCGAAACCGGACGTCCCTCCGACGCCATCGAGATCGCCAACAGTCTGGCCCGCGCCCGGCTCGATCTGGACCGCGAACAAAAAGAACTCGACGCCCGCAAACGGTTGCAGCAAAAGCAGGCCGCCACCGCGATGGAAGTCGAGGAGCAGGCCGGCAAAGTGGCGCGGTTGCAGACCGAAATCGCGGGTCTGGAGAAACGGCGCGGCGCCCTGGTTTCAGCCACCGATGTGGACGCCGCGCGCGCCCGCCTCCAGGTGGCCGAAGCCGATCTCGAACTGGTTCGCAAGCGCTCCGCGCAGACCGTGGTGCGGGCGCCCATAACCGGCGAAGTGTATTCCCTGGCGATTCGCGCCGGCGCGTACCTGAATGCCGGCGACGAAGTGGCCAGCGTGGGCCGTCTCGACCGCCTGCGCGTGCGGGTGTATGTCGATGAGCCCCTGCTCGGCCGCGTCGCCGTGGGCCAGCCCGTCAGCATTAAGTGGGAAGCACTGCCAGGCAAGGAATGGCAGGGACACGTCGACCGGAAACCGGCCGCCATCCAAGCTCTGGGATCGCGACAGGTCGGCGAAGTGTTGTGCACGATCGAAAATCCCGGCCGCGACCTGATTCCCGGCACCGATGTGGATGCCGAAATCCGCACCGCGGTGGTCGACAATGCCATTGTCATTCCCAAAGAGACGTTGCACCGCGATACCGGGGGAGACTACGTCCTGATGCTGTCCGGAGACAGAGTGCAGCGGCGCGCGGTCAAGACCGGCAACTCCACGGTGACCCTGGTGCAGATTGTCGAGGGCCTGTCCGAAGGCGATGCCATTGCCCTGCCTTCGGACATTGCGCTCAAACCCGGCGACCGCGTAGCGCCCGTACTGTAGCCCGTACTGTAGAATGATCGGTTCATGTCCTCCGATGAGCGAAAGCGTCCGTGGTACCGGGAACTGACGCGCTACCACTGGTTTGTGCTGGGCGTGGCGTGCATGGGTTGGATGTTCGACACCATGGCGCAGCAGCTCTTCAACCTGGCGCGCAAACCGGCGCTTCGCGACCTGCTGGGCGGCCATGCGAGTCCGGCCGTAGTGGATGAACAGGGCGCCATCGCGACGGCGGTCTTCATGGTCGGCTGGGCGTTGGGAGGCGTGCTGTTCGGCATCCTGGGAGACCGCCTGGGCCGCGCCAAGACCATGATGCTCACCATCCTCTGCTACACGGTCTTCACGGGTTTGAGCCTGCTTTCAACCGGGGTATGGGATTTCGACGTCTACCGCTTTCTGTGCGGGCTGGGAGTGGGAGGCCAATTCTCGGTGGGCGTCGCGCTAGTCGCCGAAGTGGTGCCCGCAAGCACCCGGCCCTTCGCGCTCGGGATGGTGCAGGCGTTCTCCACCGTGGGAAACATGATCGCGGCCGTTACGGTGATCCTGCTCGGCAAGCTGGAACAGGACGGGACCATCCACGGCGCGTGGCGCTACACCTTCCTGGCCGGCGCTTTGCCCGCGCCGCTGGCGTTCGTGGTGTTCAAGAAACTCAAGGAGCCGGAGCAGTGGCTCAAGGCGCGCGCCGAGAAGAAGCGGATGGGCTCCTACAGCGAACTGCTGGGCGACCCGCGCTGGCGCCGCAACTCCATCGTCGGGCTGCTGCTGGCTTTTGCCGGCGTGGTGGGGTTGTGGGGCATCGGATTCTTCAGCTACGATCTGCTGCGTCCCGCGCTGGAGAAGAGCTTCCGCGCGCAAGGACTCATGGGTACGGACCTGGCCGGCCGGGTGACCATGTGGATTGGCGTGACGTCGCTGCTGCAGAACCTGGGCGGCTTCTTCGGCGTGCACGCCTTCACGTATCTGACGCAATACACCGGCCGTAAAAAGGCATTCGCCGTGAGTTTCGTGGCGGCCATGTTCATGACGGCGTATACCTTCTGGAACCTGAAGGACATTACGGACATCTTCTGGATGGTCCCGCTGATGGGGTTCACGCAACTGGCGCTGTTCGGTGGATATGCCATCTACCTGCCGGAATTGTTCCCCACGCGCCTGCGTTCCACCGGAACCAGCTTCTGCTACAACGTGGGCCGCTTTGCCGCCGCGGCCGGACCGTTCACGCTCGGCATGCTGACCAGCAAAGTGTTCGCCGGACATGCCGAGCCCATGCGCTACGCCGGCGTGGCCATGTGCCTGGTATTTCTGGTGGGCCTGGCCGCGCTGCCCTGGGCTCCCGAGACGAAGGGAAAGCCGCTGCCGGAGTAAGTGCTACTCTAAAGAACGGGCAGGGGCAGTGGTTTACATGACCACCAAAGAACACCTCACCAAGCACGACCGCCAGATCAACGCCATCCGCGAATTGATCAAGGAGGGCATGCGTCTGGTGATCGAAACCCGGAAGGACATTCGGACGCTGGCAGCCATGCAGAAGGCCACAGCCTCCGCCCAAGCCCGGACGGACGCCAGCCTGAAAGCATTCATCGACACCATGCGCGGCGGCAACGGCCACGCCAAGCAACCGCCGGCGCAGTCCTGACACGACGTCTGTCCGCGCCGCTTTGTTAGAATCAGGCAATGGCCGAAAAACCCGTCGAGTCCTTTGAAACCTCGCTCGATGAACTTGAGAAGGTGGTCAAGGAACTGGAAGCGGGCGACCTGTCGCTCGAACGGGCTCTCGCGCTGTTCGAACGCGGCGTGGGGCTCAGCGACCGTTGCCGGAAACAGCTCGAAGAAGCCGAGACGCGCGTCGAGATGCTGATCCGCAAGGACGGCAAACTCACCGCGGAGCCGTTCCGTCCCGAAAAGTCCGAGACATCATGAACCTGCGCGAATACCTCGTCCAACAGCAGCGGCTGGTGGAAGCGGAACTCGACCGCCTGGTCCCGTCTGAATCGACGCCTCCGGAAACTATCCATCGGGCCATGCGCTATAGCCTGTTTGCCGGAGGCAAACGCATTCGCCCCATACTGTGCATCGAGGCCGCGCGCACCGTTTCCGATTCGGTGGAGGGGGTGGCTGCCTGCGCCTGTTCACTCGAACTCATCCATACCTACTCGCTGATTCACGACGATCTGCCGGCTCTCGACAACGACGATTACCGCCGCGGCAAGCTCACCAACCACAAGGTATTCGGCGACGCCATGGCCATTCTGGCGGGCGATTCTCTGCTTACCCTGGCCTTCCAGGTTCTGGCGCAGCTCACCGTCGCGGACCACCGGAAAACCCGCCTGGTGGTGGAACTCTCCACCGCCAGCGGAACCGTCGGCGGAATGATCGGCGGCCAGGTGGCAGATCTGGAAGGCGAGGGCAAGCCACCCGACGCGCAGTTGCTCGAAACCATTCACCGCGCCAAAACCGGGGCGCTGTTGCGCGCCAGTCTGCGGCTGGGCGCCATTTTTGCCGGGGCGTCCGAGGAACAATACGTGGCGCTCTCCTGCTACGGAGAACATATCGGACTGGCGTTCCAGATTGTGGACGACATTCTGGACGTGGAGGAATCTTCCGAGGCTCTGGGCAAGACCGCTGGGAAGGACGCCGCCCAGCACAAGATCACGTTTCCGGCGGTCTATGGATTGAAAGAGTCGCGCCGCATGGCCGAAGAGGAATGCATCCGCTCCCACGCCGTGCTCGCGCCGTTCGGAGCCCGCGCGGAACGTCTCCACGAACTGGCCGACCTGATCGTCCAACGAAAATCATGAAGACCCGGCTGGACCGCGCGCTGGTGGATCGCGGCCTCGTGGAATCGCGGGAAAAGGCGCAAGCCCTCATCATGGCCGGAGAAGTGCGAGTCAACGGCCAGAAAGCCGCTAAGCCGGGACAGCCCGTCGAGACCGATGCCGCGCTCGAGGTACTGGCGCGCCCGCCATACGTCAGCCGCGGGGGTTTCAAACTGGCCGCCGCATTGAGCCAGTTCGCGATCCCCGTCACGGGCGCCACCTGCCTCGACATCGGATCGTCCACCGGAGGGTTTACCGACGTCCTGTTGCAGGCCGGCGCGGCGCGCGTCCATGCTGTGGATGTGGGCTCCGGCCAGCTTGCCTGGCGGCTGCGCACCGATCCGCGCGTGGTGCTGCACGAGGGCGTCAATGCGCGCGAATTGACCTTCGCGGAAATCGGCGAGCCGGTCTCACTGTGCACCTGCGACGTCAGCTTCATTTCGGTGACGCTGATTTTGCCCGCGGCCGTCCCCCTGTTACAGCCAACCGGGCAAATGGTTATACTGATCAAACCGCAGTTTGAAGCAGGTAAGGGACAGGTGGGAAAAGGCGGGATTGTGCGCGAGCCGGAGTTGCATCGGGCGGCGTGCGCGCGGGTGGTGAAGACGGTGACGGAACTGGGATTCGATTCCAACATCATGGACAGCCCGATTCTGGGCGCGGAAGGGAACAAGGAGTTCCTCCTGCATGCCCATCATTAATGCGGTCGGCGTTATCTCCAAACCCAACTCGCCCGCGGCAGGCGAGATTATCCCCAAGCTTCTGGATTGGCTTCACGGACGCGGCTTGGGCGTCCGCATCGACCATCAGACGGCCTCTTATGTGGGTGGCGCGGCAGCCCTTCCCCGCTTGGACGTTCCGGAAGGCTGCGACCTGGTGATCGTGCTTGGCGGCGACGGCACCCTGCTTTCGGCGGCGCGCGCCATCGGCCGGCGCGAGATCCCGCTGTTTCCCGTGAACATGGGCAGTCTCGGCTTTCTGACCGCAATCAGCCGCGACGAACTGTATCCCGAACTGGAACGCGCCTTGCGCGGCGAACACCGCATCGCCAACCGGCGGCTGCTGAACACCGAGGTGTTGCGCGGCGGCGAGGTGGTGGCATCGTACGAAGCGCTCAACGACGCCGTCCTCACCAAGGCTGCGCTGGCCCGCATGATCGATCTGGAGACGTTTGTGGACGAGCAGTTCGTGTGCGCCTACAAAGCCGATGGGTTGATCATTTCCACGCCCACGGGATCGACGGCCTATTCGCTGTCGGCGGGCGGCCCCATCATTTTCCCCAAGGTGGAGGCCATCTGCATCACACCCATCTGCCCGCACATGCTGACCAACCGCCCGGTGCTGGTGCCCGAGAATAGCGTGATCCGCGTGCATTCGCGCGGTCCCGAGGAAGGCGTCTTCCTGACCATCGACGGCCAGGTGGGCACGCCGATTCATGAAGGCGACACCGTCGTGTGCCGCAGTTCCCACTATTCCCTTCGGTTGATCCGGCCGCCCCATCAGATGTTTTTCGACGTCCTGCGGCAGAAGCTCAAGTGGGGGGAACGATGAGGCGGCTGTCGCTCACCGCCTGGATTTTTATCGGCATGGCGGCGGGAGTCGCGTTGGGTGTGCTGGCGCCCGGAGTGGCGGTCCAGATGGGCCCGGTCAGCAACGTCTTCCTCCGGCTGATCAAATGCATCGTGGCGCCGCTTTTGTTCGGCACGCTGGTGGCGGGCATCGCCGGTGGGGGCGAACTCAAACACATGGGCCGCATTGGCGGCAAAGCCATCCTCTATTTCGAGATCGTCACCACCGCCGCGCTGTTTCTGGGACTGGCCGCCGTCAACCTGGTACGCCCGGGCCTGGGCATCCCCATCTCTCGAAGTACCGCCGACCTGGCGATTCCACAGACCCCGGCCACCCTGTCGAGTGTACTGGAACATATTTTTCCGTCAAGCATCTTCGATTCCATGGCGCGCAACGACGTCCTGCAGGTGGTGGTCTTCGCATTCCTGTTCGGCGCCGCCTGCGCGGCCATCGGCGCCAAGGCCGAACCGGTGGTCAAGTTTTGCATCTCGCTTTCCGAGGTGATGTTCCGTTTCACCCGCTACGTTATGTATGTGGCGCCCATCGGCGTAGGCGCGGCCATCGCGGTGACCGTGGGCAGCAAGGGCCTGAAGGTGCTGTTCGGCTTGAGCAAGCTCATCGTCACTATGTACGTGGCTTCGGCCATCTGTATCCTGGTGATCCTGCTGCCGGCCATCCCGCTATTTCGCATTCCAGCGGCCCGTTTCTACCGGGCCGTGCGCGAGCCGTTCCTGATCGCGTTCTCCACCGCATCGAGCGAAGCGGCGCTGCCGCTGGCCCTGGAGAATATGGAACAGTTCGGCGTCCCCAAACACATAGTCGGTTTCGTGATTCCCACCGGCTACAGCTTCAATCTGGTGGGCACCACGCTCTACCTCTCGCTGGCTTCGGTGTTCGTGGTGCAGGCGGCCGGGCAGAGCATGTCTTTGGGCGAGCAGCTTTTCATGATGCTGACCCTCATGCTCACCAGCAAGGGAGTGGCCGGCGTTCCCCGCGCGGCGTTGGTGATTTTGACTGGCACATTGACCACGTTCCATTTGCCGATGGAAGGCGCCGCCGTCCTGTTGGGCGTCGATGCTCTGTTGGATATGGCCCGTACCTCAATCAATGTGCTCGGAAATTGCCTGGCCAGCGCCGTAGTGGCGCGGTGGGAAGGGTACAAGCTGTGATGACGGCTATTCTCTCTTTGATCGCTCGGTTGGCAACCACCTCCGGCTCGTTGAGGTCACTCCAGGAAGGCGTCGTCAAGGAGATCTCCGAACGGCTGCCTTACTACGATTGGGTCGGCTTCTATATGCTCGACCCAAGCGATCCCGAAATGTTGGTCCTCGGCCCGTTCGTCGGCGATCCGACTCCCCACGTGCGGATCCCAGTCACGCAGGGTATCTGTGGAGCCGCGGTGGCTTCGGGAAAGACGATTGTCGTCGACGATGTCAACGCGGATCCCCGCTATCTATCCTGTTCGATCCGGACCAAGTCGGAGATCGTCGTGCCGATTCACGTACACGAACGCGTGGTTGGCGAGCTCGACATCGATAGTCGTTCCCCTGCCGCCTTCACGGATGCCGACCGCTTGTTCCTGGAGGAAGCCGCTCGGATTGTCGGAGACTACATAGCCGGGACATCCGTGGGCGGATGATATGATCGCAGCATCTTCTCTCGAATGCTTTGCCGGGAAAATCGATTGGCCGCTGAACTGGCTCTGCGCCGGTAGCCGGCGCCCAAAAAGGGGACTGATGGAAACCGTATCGCCTACCCGCTACGACGGTGTCTGGCTCGCAGGTGGACGCCTTCCGGTTTCTGCGGATCCTCCGTTGGCGAGGCTTCTGAAGGGCGTGGAAACGGTCGCGTCGATCCGGGCGGAAATCGCGCAGACTGCCAAGGTTGCGACCATGCCCGCGGTCGAAATAGTGCCGTACATCTGGATGCATGAGTCCGTATTGATCTGTGGTCGAGTGACAGCGTTGCGCCAGGGCGGCCGCGCCTGCTTTGGTGTTCAGATTCCTGCGCCGACCGCTCTTTGTACCGATCGCGCGGCAGTGCGAGCCCTCCTCGTCCACGAATTCGCTCACTGGTTCTACATAGCGACGCGCGTCGTGAACGGCTCTGAGTCTGGGGAGAAAGAAGGCGGCATTTTGGACCTCCGGAACGAGGGACTTACAGAATCGGACACGCAGATCGACGCTCAGGACTGGTTTGGGGAAGAGGATGCGCGGCGGTTCATCCAGCACGGCGATTCGACGACGCGCTCCATTTCGAGCCAGGCAGCCGGTCTGGAAGAGTATTTTTACAAAGTAAGTCCACGCTTGGGCGACACCGTTGGCGGCATCGACATCACCGATGATGTCAAGGCCCATATTCGAAGCCTCAGGACCTAGCGGGCGCGCTGATCGGGGACTTTCAGTGTAGAATCACATGGTGCCCTACCCTGAAGAATTCATCGCTCCGATGCGGGGCGATCTCACTCAATACGGCGTTGAAGAAGCACGGACTCCTGACGATGTGGATCGACTTCTTGGACCAAACAGTGGGACCGTGCTCATGGTTGTGAATTCCGTTTGCGGGTGTGCTGCGGGCCGAGCCCGGCCCGCGATTGGTCTCGCCCTCCAGCATCCGGTGCGGCCCTCGAAAGTTGCCACCGTGTTCGCCGGCGGAGACGAAGCCGCTGTTGCGCATTTGCGTTCCCTTCTGTCCACCTATCCACCTTCATCGCCGTCCATGGCTTTATTCCGTGACGGCAAGCCCTTGTACATGTTGCACCGCAGCGAGATCGAGCGGCGCGACCCCTGGGAAATTGCTGAGCTTCTTAAGGCAGTCTTCGAACGTTTCTGCGCCCCAAGCCTGTCTGTAACTGAGAATGGATAGGAACAACATCATTTCTTGTTTTTGGCCAACCCGAACCACGGGGGCCGCGCGGTCGTAGATCCCCCCCGGATTCGGGCGAATACCGGAAAGCATCCGCGCCAGCACACTCATCTCCCCTTCTCCCGCGGAGCAGGCCGCTCGTGCCAATAACGCTGATCGGGAAGTTGCCCGTAGCGCCACCGGCTGGCGTAGTCACGGTCATGGTGGTCGAGCCCGCGCCGGTAACCGTCGTCGGATAGAAGGATGCGGTGGTTCCCGAGGGCAGTCCCGCGGAGGCGAAACTGACAGCGCCGGAGAAGCAGTTCACGGGGCTCACGGTTACAGTGTACGTCGCCGGCCCTCCGGCGATGGCGGTG